>Ga0265798_10000332_pt1 | contig 84370 bp, 84 predicted proteins | sample P3T30metagenome_FD_192430 | JGI IMG/M metagenome (GOLD analysis project Ga0265798, IMG submission 192430) | Plant litter microbial communities from East Loma Ridge, Irvine, California - P3 T30 | ecosystem: Environmental > Terrestrial > Plant litter > Unclassified | place: USA: California... | reverse complement strand
GCAATTGAAAGAATTCGGTGATAAATTGTCTGCTGACAAAAAAGCAGCAATCGAAACTGCACACGCAGAATTGAAAACCGCTTTCGAAGCTAAAAACGGCGACGATGTGAAAGCTAAAACTGAAGCTTTAGATGCAGCTTGGATGGCAGCTTCAGAAGAAATGTATGCAGCAGGCCAACAAGGACAAGGTGCTGATGCAGGACAACAATCTCAAGGAAATGCAAACGGAGCAGAAGATGTTCAGGATGCAGATTTTGAAGAAGTCAAGTAAGTAGCAATTATCATCGATTAATATCGATCGAAATAAATTAGCAAATCGCTGTAAATGTAATGTTTACAGCGATTTTTTTTATTTTTACATTTTTAATTAATAGTTGATTCTAATCGATTTTTGTTGTATTTTTGTATCTTACTTGTACCGAGCGCTAATTAAATAGTATGTGCGTCTTATGCGCCTTGAAAGTAAAAAAAACTTAAAAAACAGAGAATGTTCAGGATGTTATTTCAAAATGGGATTTAGTAAATTGAAAATACCTAGGGTGTGTGAGCAGTGCTCGAAACCCTTTGAAGCAAAAACAGTTATGACTCGTTTTTGCTCTTTATCTTGTAATAATAAAGCATTAAAGGAGAAGAAAAAACTTGAAAAAGAAAAAGTAGAAAAAGACACTCTTTTACAAAAATATAAGAATAAGATTGCCGAAGTTCAGAATAGGGAATTTATTTCAGTTGCAGAAGCGACTGTTATGTTTGGACTTTCAAAAGATACAGTGCACAGATATATAAAACGAGGGATTATTACTGGAATTAATCTAGGCTCAAGATTGACTCGTGTGAAGCGATCAGATCTGGAAAATTTATTTTCAGCTGTTGAAATACCGGAAGAAAGGGACTTAATAATTGAGAAACCTAATTTTGAAGTTGGAAATTGCTATACAATTTCTGAAGTAAGTGTGAAATTTCATGCAGATCCAGCAACTGTTTATAATGCAATAAAAAGAAATAAAATTCCGACGAAAAAGGTTGGAAGTTTCGTGTATGTTCCTAAAAATTTAATTGATGAAATTTTTGACGGAAAATGAAAGAGTTATTAAAAACAAAAGTTACCGTACGATTGCGAAAATCCGAATTCCGAAAAGAATGGTTTATTTATTTGGAAAGTTATCCTGTGATGATTCCTGGTAAAGATAAAGTTCAGAGAATCCGGGAATATTTAAACCGAAGCGTCACAACAGTAGATTTTGATAAGAAAAGACCTGCAAGAACAACCCAAGAATCCGTTTCATATAAACCTAAAAGAGATGACAATGGTATTATTGTTTGCAAAAGCGAAAACGATCGGGAAACAATGTTTTATGCCGACTCGTTGCGTAAATTACGTCAGAGAGAATATGATAATATTGAACTTTACAGCGAACTTGACAAAATTCAAGTAGAACAAAAAGAAAAATCGCAGGAAAATTTTGTGAGATATTTTGATCTGCTGGTTAGTAAACGACATAAAAACAATTCCGAATCTATTCAAATAAATTGGTATCGCTCAATAGAATTTCTAAAAGATTTTGGAGGCGAAAAAATTATGTTTTCGCAGATCAACACAAAATTCTGTGAACACTTTAAATCATATCTGTTGACTGCAAAAAGTGGCAGCAATAAGGAAGAGAATATTTCTCAAAATACGGCTTCAACTTATTTTTCTGTATTCAAAGCTGCATTAAAACAAGCTTTTATTGATGGATATTTTACGACTGATATTTCTGCTAAAATTAAAGCGATTCCGCACGAGGAATCAAGACGAGAATATTTAACACTTGATGAACTTAATACTTTAGTTGAAACGCCGTGCGAACTTGAAGTTCTTAAACGAGCAGCACTTTTTTCAGCTTTAACAGGTTTACGTCATTCCGATATTCAGAAACTAACGTGGAACGAAATAAGTATTGAAAACGATCAGGCAAAAATAAATTTTACTCAAAAAAAGACAAAAGGAGTAGAATATATGCCAATGTCTAAACAAGCACTACAACTTTGTGGTGAAGTAGGTCTTCCAAATGATTTGATTTTTAAAAATTTGACTAATCCAGCTTGGATTTCCCGACCACTCAAGAAGTGGATTGAAAGTGCTGGAATAACTAAAAAAATAACTTTTCATAATTTTAGACACACTTTTGCAACGCTTCAACTTTCGAGTGGAACTGATATTTACACAGTGAGTAAAATGCTTGGCCATACGAACGTAAAAACTACACAGGTTTACGCAAAAGTTGTTGATGAAAAGAAAAATAAAGCTTCGACCGCTATTCATTTAAAAAACTTATAAAATGCACTTTAAATATTTCGAATATATTGTTATCTACCTTTCCGTTCTACTAGTATGTGTGGTAGGAGGAGCGATAGCAAGAGTTTCTTTTCTTGGAAAAGGTGGCGACGATTATACCGCAAATATTGTATTTTGGTCAATCACAGCATTAAGTATATTATTTTATGCACTTATTATCTTATTTCTCGATGGTATAATTGTCTTATTCAGAAAGATTTTCCCTAAAAAAGGCAGTTCCGAAAATTCTACTGAAGATTTGATTCCATCTGAAAATCCTGAGAATGTAGGGGAGAAGCAAAAACAAATAATTGATGAAAATACACCAATCTATTTAGTCGAAAATTCGGAGGAAAACATTGTGAATCAAACTACAGAATCAGTAAATCTGGAATCTATAAGAAAAACTCAACTCCAGCAAAAGCAACAGAATGAAAGTGTAAAACTGCAAATCGCTCTGGATTATAGTCGGAATCAATTTGCATTGTATGTAACAGATGAAGATCTTGATGCACTTTGTAATGCTGTAAGTTTATACTCAAGAAAGGAAGGGATTCCTAACGATATTTCTGTCCACACCAAAGAATTAACTAATCTAGACCTTTATCATTTTGGATGGAATATTTGGAATTATTTTAGACCAATAAAACAGGAAGAAATTTCAAAATTATTAAAAACTGTTTTCGTTTCGCTTGATGATATTGATTTAGATAGTATCAAGTCACATTTAAAAGATGAACCTCAAAAAGGTAATATCAAAATTCAAGAAGACTTGACTAATTACCAACAAACATAAAAAATCACAAAATGAAGTGTATGTTTAGTGATTCTTCTGTGATTGCGTGTTTATAGCGATCACAGAGGAATCACTTTTTTTCTTTGCACCATAACAATCAAAAACAATAGTTATGGATAGCAATGACATTTCATTTGAAAATCTGCCAAGAGCAGTTGCGCATCTGGTTAGCGAAATAGCCGAAATTAAATTTCTGGTAGAAAGGAAAGAACCTCCGATAATTCCAGTAAAAAGAATTCCGATTGATATTGCAGAAGCTTGCCAAATTATAGGTAAGGCAAAACCTACTGTTTATACTCTTGTGCGGAAAAGATTGATTCCTTGTTATAAAAATGGCAAGAAACTTTACTTCTTTGAAGAGGAATTATTGGATTGGATTTCTAAAGGAAAGAAGAAAACATTACAGGAAATCCAATCTGAAGCGGAAGCCAGTTTCCGAAAAAATTCAAGAAAGGCGAATGTGGATTCTAACGAAAATCTACAAAGATGAGCCAAAAAATTCCCTATATCCGAGTTGGTACAACTTACTATAAAGTAATAGAAAAGCCATTAATTTCGGGTGATAAAACTTCTGTTTTGGTTCGCTGGAATCGAGAAACAATCGTAAGCGATCACGGAAAAACCTATGTTTCAACTGTGCCAAAATTTGACGGTTTCTGTTGCATTCCGGAACATTTAAATTATAAACAAATCGTTCAAGGTTTCTATAATATTTACAATGAAATTCCATTTGCTCCTTCATCCGAAAAGGAAAATTTAAAAAATAACATTCCATTTTCTTTGAATTTTGTAGCGCACATTTTCGGAGAACAACTGGAAATGGGCTTGGATTATTTAAAAATTCTCCTGCAATTTCCAACACAAATTCTACCTATTTTATGTTTGGTGTCCAAAGAACGAGCTACCGGAAAATCAACATTTATCAAATGGTTGAGGGAGATTTTCGGATTGAATATGACTTACATCAAAGGAGATTCATTTGGAAGTCAATTCAATTCCGATTGGGCAGCAATGTTGTTGGTAGCAATCGATGAAGTTTTTTTCGACAAAAAAGAAATTACAGAAAGATTGAAATATCTATCGACAACTAATAAAGATAAACTTGAAGCCAAAGGTAAAGACAGAGAAGAAATCGATTTTTTTGCCAAGTTTATTTTGTGTTCCAATAACGAAGAGAATTTTATTCAAATCGATGAAAACGAAATTCGATTTTGGATTCTGAAAATCAATCCAATCAAAACGGAAAACACTGAATTTTTGAATAACCTGATTTACGAAATCCCCTATTTTCTTCGGTTTTTAATCGAAAGACCATTTTCAACGGAGAAGAAAACAAGAATGTGGTTTTCCGCCGATGAGATCAGAACAAAGGCACTTCAGAAATTAGTTTTCAAAAACAACAATAAACTCGAATCTAAAATAATAGAATTGCTTTATGAGTTTTTTGAAAGCAACAATGATGAAGAAATTAATGTCGTTCCGCAAGACTTGCTGAATATGATGAATAGGATGTTTCGCCCAACTTACTGGACAAGAAATGATATCCGAAATCTTTTAAAGGAAACTTGGAAATTGAATCCACAAAATAATGGTTTGACTTATATCAGATACGACCTTGATTTTGCAGGAATTTTCTATCAAAATAATTCAGTTGGTCGCTATTTCACCATAAAAAAGGATTTTATTCTTAATAAACGTGTTGAAATGTTGAATTGATTGATAATGAATAGAAAATCAAACACTTTAAACTCAACAAAATCCTCAACAAACTTTTAAACCCAACTTTTTGTTGAATGTTTGTTGAGCGTAAAAACTCTAGTTTGTTGAATCGTTGAGCATTTGTTGAGGAATTAAATATTTTTAAATCAATAAGTTACAAGGTTTTCTCAACAATTTAACAAATAATATCTCACTCAAAACATTGAAAATTTACATTTATGAACTGCAAACAATTCAACAGCATATCGTTGGAAGAAGTCCTCCTTTCTCTCGGACACCTTCCCACGAAACAATCGGAAAAAGAAGCTTGGTATCTCAACCCCTTTGCCAGCGAATCCCAAGCCTCTTTTAAATTGGATAAAAGAATTAATGCCTGGTATCTTCACTCAGAGGGAGTAGGTGGTAACAACATCGATTTTATGAAAAAGTACTTGAAAACTTCGGTCAATGAAATTCTGGACTGGGCAGAAAAGCAAAATTATTTTTCTTTTCATCAGCAAAGGCAGATTATAAAGCCTGAACCAAACTACACAATAGATGAAATAATGGATCTCCAAAATCCAAACCTGAAACAATATTTGCAGGGACGTGGATTAAGTCCTAAAATCTATGATTATATAAAGGAGGTACGATTTACCATCGGAAGTAAAAAACTCTACGCAATTGGTTTTGAAAACTTATCCGGGGGTTTTGAATTACGTAATTCTTTTTACAAAGGTTCATTATTGAAAAAGGATGTTTCCATAATAAATTTCAGCAGCAATGGTCAGGATATATCAAATATTCAAGATAGAGATGTCAAAGGTGTAGCCGTTTTTGAAGGCTTTATAGATGCTTTGTCTTTTATTGAATTGCAAAAATGTTTTGTAGGAGATATACTTGTGATGAATTCCATTGCGCTGTTAAACAAATCCATAGAGCATCTGAAAAACTATCCTGATATCAATCTTTTTCTTGATAACGATAATGCAGGAATCAAATGCAGATCTGAGATCATAAAATCTTTTCCGGAAGCAAAAGATCATTCCGGTATCTATTCAAACCATAAAGATCTCAACGAATTTTTGATATACAGAATGAAAAATAATGTATCAAATAAGGCAGGAAAACAATCTGAGAAATTTCCAGAACAGGAAAAACAACAAATAAGAAATCAGGAACCGGAAATAAAAAATTCAAATGGTTTTAAGAGGAAACGCTGATAAGGCGTGCTGTATTTTTTACCAACTACCCGCAGAAGTTAGGAGCGCATTCGCAACTTTGAAGGTCGTGCCTCCCAACAAAGTTTCTAATACGCTCTGCGAGGCTTTTAACCTGGGTAAAATAATATCAGGTTAGCCTATTGAGCCTGTGTAAAAAACACTAGGGCTATTTTTATCGAAGGTGTGTAAAATAAACACAGGTAAAAAGTAATGCTGCGTAATATAACTATAGCCACCTTCAGTAAAAATTTAAAAGCATAAAACAATAAAAGTGTAAAACTTTAAAGATGTAAAAGCAATGAAGACCTCTATTAATTTCAAAGTTGTTAAGTCCGATTCTGAAACCCATAATTTCAGGAAAAAAACTTTTGATTACATCCGTAAAGATCTGACGCCAAAGAATGAATACTGGATGGAACAGAAAATAGCTGATAGAATCCAAAACATAGAAGCATATTGCAAAGAAAAGTCCGGAAGAAAATTACAGAAGAATGCAATGCCAGTTCGGGAAGCGGTCGTTGTCATCAAAGAGAACACAACGATGCTAGAACTTCAAAACTTAGCAAAGAGACTGGAAGAAGAATTGGATATCCGTGTATTCCAGATCGCCATTCATAAAGACGAAGGACACACTGATAAAGACACGAAAGAATGGAAACCCAATTACCACGCTCATTTGGTAGCTGACTGGCAGGATCTGAAAACAGGAAAAACACTTAAACACCAATCCTTTCATTATTCAAAAATGCAGGATCTGACAGCAGAATGCCTGAATATGGAAAGAGGAATTTCCGGTTCCAAAGGAAGATTGGAAGCGATTGAGTTTAAGATTCAGCAGAAAGAAGAAGATCTCAAAGTTTTGGAAGAAAAGTATGATTTGATGAAATCTGAGATGAATTCAAAAAAATCAGATCAGTTGGTTGTGAAGGAAAATGATTTTTTAGGTTTTAAAAAAATTAAAACTGACAAAACCATTGAGAATTATGAAAGAGCTTTTCGAACGTATAAAAGCACAATCCTAAAGAATAAAACTGAACTGGAATCTAAATCAAAAAATATTACTGAACTCAACACAAAGGTCGATGATTTAAAAAAGCAAGTTCATCTTTTCAAAACCAAAAATTCTGTGCTATTATCCAACCCAACCGTATTTGCTTCTGAAAAGAAAAAATATCTGGATTCTGTAATTAATACTCTACAGAAGGAAATCAAATTTGCAAGATTTAGAAGTCCACATCTTGACAGAACAGATAAACAAAAGCTCATAACAGAAATGGAAAAAATAGCACAAAAAATTTCTCAGGAAAACAGCATTCCTTTTGCTGCCTTCAATGAGATTTTTAAAGACCTTGAGATAGGTAATCAGCTTTTCTCTTTGTTACAATTCGGAAATAACAGTACAAATTATGCGGCTGAGGATATTCCAATTCAAAAGAAAAAAACGAGAAGATTGTAATATTGGCACATAGGCAATCAAGATGCATCTTTTGTATATACGAAATTTTCATTTTGTACTACCCAAAAAATTACTGTTTTCTGTTCTAAGTCTGTTTCAAGTTCGTTTTGAGCGGAGTTATATTGTCAGTATTGTTTTTATCAAGTTGACAAAAAATACATCAGACCAAAGAGAAGTAACGATATTTGTAAGCTACTTACAAATAAATCATCAATAAATTTATATCAGAGGTATGAATAGTTTTACAAAAAATATATGAATCAAATTGACTAAATATGTATATTTATACGCTTTAATTCATAAACAACCTATGCTGCAAATTGAAAAATTTAAAACCACCCGATTTTAATATTACTACGTCTGCTACTTCAAAATTTGATTTTGCCATAATTTATATTTTTATTTAAACCATAATTATGAAATATTATCAAGTTTTAAAATAGTTGTTCTATAATGCTGTAAATAAATATATCATCAGAATTTATAATGAAGATGGAATAGTTGTTAAGGATTTTGGGGATGTTTATTTTGCAGAAGGAAATGATGTCTTTGTATACCATGATAATACATCAAATACAAATAAATTGAGGCTCTATAAAGGAACAACTAATACAACAGAAATATACAATCTTTCTACAACCTCACTTGCTGCTAAAGAAGCCCAATTTAAAGACAAATTATCTGCATTTCCAATACCAACCAATAAGATTTTGCATATTATAAACCCTGAAAATGGAGCTAATAAAATTCAAATTTATGATACGTCTGGAAAATTGGTTATGAATAAATCTTTCAGTTCTAATGAAGATAAAATAGTTATTGATGTTGAATCTCTAACCAAAGGAATCTATATCTATAAAATTGGAGAATTGAGTTCCAAGTTTATTACGAATTAAAGTCAATTATTAAATAAATCCCACTATTAAAAAAGTGGGATTTTATTATGGTTTTACATGTTTTTTCTTTGTGAATTTTGTAGAAATTAAAAAATAATTATGCTTAAACTGCATAATACATGAAGGACGGTAAAATTTTAGGCAGTAAATGACTTTTATACGAGACTAAAAATTATCTTGACAAATTATTTATATCAGATGATGGAGCTCATTATTTCAAAGAATATATAGATTCAATAAAAATATAATTTAAACATTTAGTAATGAATAGCTTATATTTTTAAATTATTCATTATCGATATCAAAAATAATATCCTCAAATAATAATTCGCTGATCTTTATTTGTGGTAAAATTAATTTTGAAAAAACTGTATTATTACATTTTGCAATTAGCATTCCTCTACTGGCACCTATTATTATTATGCCCATATGTTGAAGATATTTTTTTTCAATAATAATTTTATTATCTTTATTAATTTCATTCCAAGAAGACTCCTCAATTTTAAAGTATAAAATTGATCTTAATTTCAATAAATCTTTATCATTACTGATATATTTAACAGTATTTACTAAAGCTAAGATTTTTTCCTTGATATCTATTTTAGCGCGTATACTATTATCTACTAATAATTTATCTAAATTTTCTGGTAATTTATCATCTAATATTGCAAATTCATCTATATCTCCTTTAACTAAGCTAAATTTCATAATATAATTTAAAAATTATTATAAGAAAGACTTTTATGAAAAATATCTTTCTCCACTATTTTTTCGGATAGATCAAAAGTATGATTTAAAAACATAAAGTTTTTATCTACTAGAAGAGGTTTTTTTTGGTTTTCAAAACTTTTAACATGAAGAATAATAGAAATATTATGTTGTGAATTAAAAATATTTCTATCAATTAAATTTATTTTTAATGCTTCTTCAATTTTAATTAATGTTGAAATTTTATAATCCTCTCCTTTTAATAGCTTACTAATATTTTGAGGAGTAACACTTAAAATCTTAGCTAAATCATTTTGAGTTTTATTTTGTGCTTTTAAAGTAAAAAAAACTTTAAAAGCAATTTTTTTTACTGTAAATTTTAATTTCAAATCATTATCAAAAATAGAATTTTCTACAAGCTCAGAAACTTCGTTTATTTTTGATTTTATTAATTTATTAATTTTTTTCATAGGCCTGATTCGTAAAGATTATCTATAATATCATCTTCAGTGAATTCATTATCTAATAAATAACTTCGACAAAGTTTAATTTTTTCTAATTCATCAACTGTGTCCTGATGGTCTTTCATTTTTAAAGTAAACTTGATAACACCTCCAGTTATTACAAAACAAGAATTATTAATTCTAAGTGAATACAATCTTAACCTTGATAATCTTTTTTTGTAATCCACAAAAACTTTCCCTTTAGATTCCTCAAATTTTATAATATTAGAACTGTAATTTTTTAAGGGTTTAAAAATATCATAGAGTGTTTTGTCATCAACACATTTTTTAATTTTTTTGATTAAATATTCTCTATCAAAAAAAATCTCATCAAAAAATTGATCTATTTGAGATACTGCTATATTGTTTTCAATACCCTTATCATAAATATGTTCAAAATCTTGCCAATGAAAGAGCTTTTTTTCGTACTCTGATTCATAAAAATTATCATATTTAAATGAATACAAACTTTCTGCAAATATAATACTTATTTCCATCAAATCAACCTACAGGTTTACTAGTTTAATTATCAGCACAATATACAAAAACAATGGCTTATTTCTTTGTTTTAATCAATTTTATTTTTCTTAATAATTAAATTTGATTACCTATAAATTTATATTCCTAATAGCATAAAAATCAAATAATAATTTAAAAATGTAAAATGTTTTTTATTAACATATGTATTGTATTTAACTCGAATGGAAACCCAAAGTTTATTTTTTCAATAATTTATTACTAATAAAGCAAAAGTAAAATATTAATGCGACAAAACTCGTCGTATTATTTTAATTACATTTACATATTGAAATTCAATAGTTTTTAACTTAGTGTAACATTGTATGTAGGTGCATATAAAATATATATGGGGAACAAACTCATAAGAATATCCTGTTGATTTTTCACTTCTTTCGGAAAAAGTAGGTTTAGATTTAGAATTGGCTTTTGTACCCGATGGTATTTCTTTTGTTGAATTATCTATAAAAGCACGGTAAAAATGCAATTAAACCCATTCCAAAACAGATTGTGAAAATGTTGGATGAAACTTTTCACTATAATAATCCTTCCATGCATCTGACTGGTGCCTTCCATAAAATACCGACTGCAAATTTAGAATTTCTTTTAGTAAAAGTTAGACAAATTCTTATTGAGAAGTTACAAGAGTATACGAAAAAACAAAGCAAATCTAATTAAATAGAAGAACGGATAGTTGTTGAAAAAATTAAAGCAGATGAAGAAACACAACCTACAAAAGTATTTGTATCATATGCTTGGGAAGATAACCAACATAAGATAGAATAATATCTTTTGTAAACTTTCTGCGTGAAAATGGTTTTGATGCCTCAATGGATAGGAAAGAAAGCCAAGAAGAGTCTGCAGTTAATTTCAACAAATTAATGTTTGATGGAATTCAAAATAGTGATAAGGTTGTTATTATTCTTTCAAAAAAATATAAAACTAGAGCTGATAAATTTGAAGGAGGTGTCTGGCAGGAATTAAATTTGATTATGGAAGACATAAAAAGAAACCCTAAAAAATATATTTTTGTAAGCTTTGGATTTGAAGGTAGAAATGAAATAACACCAACTGCCATCGGTGGACTTGATGTATTAGATTTAAAAAAAGACCAAAATGAGAATGAGTTTAATATTTTATTTTCAAAAATACAAGAAGAGAATATAATAATATTTTCAGATGTAAATTCTAAAGTAATTGAAATCAAGAAAAAAGAAACGAAGCCATATAAATCATAATTGTAGATAATAAAATGCGGGGATAAAGAAGACAGCATATACGATTGGTAGAAAATTGAACTAAAGTTTTTAGCACGCACTTCGCAAATAATTTTATCAGCTATAAAATGTTGCTTCTTAATAATCCGCAGTCCTTTCCGCAATGAAATTTAGAAATTTATTCTTCAATTTTCTTATTTTCTTGATCAGCAATTTTCCTATTTAAATACTATTTTTTCGAAAAAAGAAACCCACGCCGTTGTATACACCAGAAAAGTATATAGTTTCCAGTATTTAGTGAGTGTTCAAAACCTCACCCTACGGGTGTACAAGCACCCTCGTAATTTTTTTATCCAATGATCAATTCGATACCGGCTTTTTCTGCTTTGTATTTTATTTTGGTCTGCAGTTCATAATAGCTCCAATTGCGAAGCACAAATTCCTGTTCTTTTGCAATCCCGATCTTGTCCTCCTGATCTTTGAGAATCAGTGTGCCCGCCTGCTGCCTGATGCAGAAATCAATCAGCATCCGGCTGTACAGATGAAGATGATGACTGACAAAACGGTTTTCCAGATTCTCTGTTTTGTACAGTGCCTTCTGTTTCCGTTTAGATCCATGTCCTGAACGGGAATAAGCGACTCCGGCACGAATCCTTTTATTACTGGCCTGAATCGCCAGCCTGCGGTATAGAAATTCCTCTTTCGACCCAATATTCATTCGAACATTGTTGGCTTTTACCACGATAGGATGTTCTAATGACAATGATGCTTCAGCAATGATTTCGGGTTTTAAACCGTGGTTTTCCTTTTCAAATTCAAAGACGGCCAGCCAAAAGATTTTCCCATCCTTCAGTTGTACGTTTGAATTGCACAGCTTGATCTCTTCTTTTAACAGCCGATTCAGTACCAAATGTTTATCAGAGAAATCTCTCCCTAAATAGGTTCTGACCGGGATCGCAAACATATTGAAGCTAAACGCCTTCTTGTCTGGATTGTACTTCATTTTACTGATGCATTTTACAGGAAGCGGAATGGGAATGTCTTTTTTAAAGTTCCTCAATGATTGTGATCCCTGCCAGTAGTCGGCTTTGTTTTTGGAAAAAGTGGATTGGATCGTATTGTTCAGGCATCCCAGAATGTCGGTGGGAATTTCTCCTTTAAAACGGTCAAAGACCAGGCGTGCCGTGGTGTTTGTTTTCGAACGGTCGAAGATTCCCATTTCATCTTTGTTTGCATCAGCCAGCTTATATTGTATGTTTTCGGTGAGGTAAAAGAAATCCTTGATCATCTCCTGTACATACAGATGGGAAACAATCAGATTAGCCGCCCGGAAGCAGCGGTTCTGATAGCGGTAGAGCTTTTCCCACATCTGGCTTTTATCTTCAGATGGAACATCAATCACCAGCTGAATTTTCCGGGTCAGGGTTATGGTGGACTTTTCCATATTAAAGCAGTATTTTAGAAGTGTTTTGATTTTGCAGATGCTGATAGGCGTACAGGAATTCCCGATGGACTTCTTTTTCCGGCAGTTTGAGTTCCTGCGCGATCACCGCAAACGAAGATTTCTGTTCAAACCTTCTTTTGATAATCTCGAGCTGCTGACTGCTGAGTTTTTCTGACTGCTCTTCTTTATCAAAAACCTTTTCCTCCGGCTGCTCAAAGGAAGTGATTTTAAGAATTTTCCGAAGCTCATCTATGGCTTTGCTCACCTCCGTGCTGATGCCTGTCACGCTGCTTCCCATAGCCTCTGCAATCGGCTTGTATTGGAAGCCATACTCCAGGCAAAGTTCTATCAGGTGTTTCCTTTTGGGGTTCAGTACGGGTAACACCTTTGTGATTTCATCGAATTTGTTTTGATCGGATTCCTGGCTATGTAAATACTCTTTATCTTTCAGAGGGTCGTAGCCTGCAAGATATTCCTGATAATTCTCAAAACTGTCAAGGGAGGCCATCAGGCGGGTGAATTTATTCCGAGGAGCAGTCACATACGCTATACAATCCCTTTTCATCACAAACCGTAAAAATCCGGTAATATGATCAGGCGTTTCAATGGTATCACGGTGCAGCCACAATTTGAGGAAGGTATCCTGAACAATAGTATCCACTACGAAATCATCTTTGAGCACCTGCCATCCAAGCCAGAAAAGAAGTCTTTTATAACGTAAATGAAGATGTTCGAGAGCGGTCGGATTGCCTTTTTTCAGCAGTTCGTACAACTGAAGATTGGTCAACTTTCTCGGCAACGGGTCTGTTCTTTTCATAAGCAGCGTTTTTAGCAAAACTATTACTGGAAGGAACTGCTTAGATTTCCGTACGAATTATCTGTGCCATTTAATACACTATCTCACTACATCTTGCCCCTAAATAAATGGCGTGAAACTCAACATATCCGAACTGGGGCACTGGTATACCTTATATGCAGATAAGCGAGCTCACGCCTAGGTCGTGAGCTACTTTACTTATCCTCTCGCATATTAAAAATTACCAGTTTTCAGTTCGAGATTCTAAGCAATAGCTTCTATATTTCTCTGAAGTATCGCAAAGTTACATTTCAATAACTTATTTTACAAATATAAAAAAGTTTATTAAAATATGTACTATAGTACATAATATTTTTTGATGTTTTTCATTCACTTTGATTTATGAATGAATCATTAGATGAAATAGAAAGATATGTTATAAGACGTATTAAAGAAATACGAGAATCTAAGAGCATTACCCAAGAGGAGCTCTCTCTTTCTATTGGGAAGAACATTGGATTTATTTCACAAATAGAAGCTCCATCCAAAAAAGCAAAATATAATTTAATTCATTTAAATTTAATTGCAATCGCATTAGGGTGCTCCATCAAGGATTTCCTTCCTGACGAACCGATTCGAGATAAAAAATACGATATTAAGGAAATAAAAAAATAAAAATACCGACGAGTGTTGGTATTTTTTTATAAGAAAATGTGTGGGTGTTTTATATAATCCTTTACCAAGGATGTATTTTCAACTACCATCAACAGAGTGTTTTTTGAGATAGAAATGCAAAAAAATAATCAATATGCGGATTCCCGTTTTTTCTTTTGTTGTCCTTTAGTTATATTTAACGATTAATTAAAATAATCTGTTCAGAAAAGATATAATGGCAACGAAAACAGCTGCAAAAACAAAAAGTACCGAAGAAATCCTCTGGGATTCTGCCAATAAATTAAGAGGTTCTGTGGAGCCTTCCGAATACAAACACGTGGTGTTGAGTCTGATCTTCCTCAAGTTTGCGAATGACAAATTTTTGAGAAGAAGACACGAGCTCATTGACGATGCTAAAGGAGATTTTCTTGAAAATCCTGTATTTTATCAGTCACAAAATGTCTTCTACCTTCCTGAAGAAACTCGGTGGACTTTCATTATGGAAAACGCCAAACAGGAAAATATTACATTGATTGTAGACTCTGCCCTGAAAACCATTGAGCGCACCAACAAATCTCTGGAAGGCGCTTTGCCCGACAATTATTTTTCCCGTCTGGGATTGGATCAGTCTAAGTTCTCGGCTTTGCTGGATACCATCAACAATATTGATACACTAAAAGACGAAGCTCACGATATCGTCGGACGTGTGTATGAATATTTTCTGAGCAAATTTGCCATTGCCGAGGGGAAAGGAAAAGGAGAATTCTATACGCCCAAGTCTATTGTCAATCTTATCGCTGAAATGATAGAGCCTTACAAAGGGAAAATCTATGATCCTTCCTGTGGTTCGGGTGGGATGTTTGTACAGTCGCTGAAGTTTATTGAAAATCATAAGGGAAACAAAAAAGATATTTCTATCTACGGACAGGAGTTGACTAATGCAACTTATAAACTTGCCAAGATGAATCTCGCCATCCGTGGGATTTCTTCTAATCTGGGGAATAAAGCGGCTGATACTTTTGGTGACGACCAGCACAAAGATCTGAAAGCCGACTACATTATGGCGAACCCACCTTTTAATTTAAAAGACTGGCGTGCGGAAAATGAACTGACCACCGACCCAAGATGGGCAGGTTATGAAGTTCCTCCGAAATCTAATGCCAATTATGCGTGGATTCTGAATATGATCTCTAAGCTTTCTCAGAATGGCGTTGCCGGATTTATTTTGGCAAACGGTGCTTTGAGCGGTGGTGGCGAAGAATATAAAATACGGAAGCAGATTATTGAAAATGATTTGGTGGAAGCGGTGGTAATTTTACCACAAAGTATGTTTTATTCTACCGATATTTCGGTAACGCTTTGGATATTGAACCGCAATAAAAACGAAAGAACTTTTGAAGTGAACGACGGCATAAAAAATTACCGTAACCGAAAAGGCGAAGTTTTGTTTATGGATCTGCGTCAGAAAGGTGAACCGTTTGAAAAGAAATTCATTCAATTTGGCGAGGAAGAGATTACTGCGATAGCGACTCATTATCACAATTGGCAACAAAGCAATTGGAAGGAAACGTATCAGGATATTCCTGAATATTCTTACAGCGCCAGTCTGGAAGACATCCGTAAAAAAGATTATTCTTTGGTTCCGAGTAAATATATTGAATTTGTCAACCGTGATGAAAGTTTGGATTATGATGAGCAGATGCAAAGTTTACAGACTGATTTGAAAGATTTGTTTCAGCAGGAAAGTCACTTGAAAGAAGAGGTTTCCAATGTTTTTAAAACTTTGGGATATGAGTTATAGAAAGCTGGGTGATATGGTCAAATTTATCAGTAATAAGAATACTGATGGAAATGCAACGGTATTATTTGGGATTAATATTGATAAATTCTTTATGCCATCTGTGGCAAATATTATTGGTGTTGATTTAAAGAAATATAAAGTTGTAGAGAAATATCAATTTGCCTGTAACCGAATGCATGTTGGTCGCGATGAAAGATTGCCTATTTCTATGTCAACTTTCGAGTATGATTTTATAGTCTCTCCTGCATATGATGTTTTTGAAGTTATATCTTCTGACGTTTTGCCAGAATATTTAATGTTGTGGTTTAGACGTAAAGAATTTGACAGACAATGTTGGTTCTATACAGATGCGGATGTAAGAGGTGGACTTCATTTAGATGCTCTAAAGTCGATTGAAATAAAAGTCCCCACCATCGAAGAACAACGACAGTTTGTTGACCAATACCACAGCATCGAAAACAAAATAAAAGTCAACGAGCAGATTTGCGAGAAATTGGAAGCTACTGCGCAGGCTTTGTATAAACATTGGTTTGTGGATTTTGAGTTTCCAAATGAAGCGGGAAAACCTTACAAATCTTCCGAGGGTAAAATGGTTTGGAATGAAGAGCTTGGGAAGGAGATTCCGGAGAGGTGGGAAGTGAAAAGTTTAGGAGAAGTTTCTACTTGTTTAGATTTTAAAAGAAGACCATTGTCTCAGGAAGAAAGAGCAGTAAAAATTGGAACTATTCCATATTATGGAGCAATGTCAATAGTTGGTTATGTTGATGAATATTTATATGATGGAGATTTTCTACTATTATCAGAAGATGGAGCCAATATTATTGATGAAAATGGTTATCCCGCAATTCAATATGTGTGGGGTAAATTTTGGCTAAATAATCATTCGCATATAATTGTGGGAAAAGATTTTATTACAATACAATTTTTATATAATGCTCTTTTGAAAACAAATGTCTCTGATTTAGTCACGGGTGCAGCACAACCAAAGATTAATCAACAGAATATGAATAGCATATCTATTCTTACTGGTACAGAAAATATTCATAAAAGTTTTGATTCATTAATTGATCAGAATTACAAGCTAACAAAAATATATAAAGACCAAAACCAAAAACTCACACAGTTACAAAGTTTGTTGTTGTCACTGTTGTCGGTTGGGGAGGAAGTAAGTGCTTAAAATAAAAAACTAAAACTGATAACTATGAGCTTAAATACAAGTTTAAAAGGAAGACTTAGAAATACAACTTTGCCACTTACCAATGCATTGTTTCCTGTTTTTGAAGCAGTTGTGAATTCTATTCATTCTATTGATGAATTAAAAAAGCACGATGATAGTTATCAAGGTAAAATCATCATAAAAGTTATTAGGTCTGGACAGACATCTGCTTTTGCTGATGTCAAATCTGAAATTAATGGTTTTGAAATAATTGATAATGGAATTGGTTTTAATGAGGACAATTTCAAATCTTTCCAAACATTAGATTCTGATTTTAAGATAGATTTAGGCGGTAGAGGTATTGGACGTTTACTGTGGTTAAAGGCTTTTAAAAGTGTTAAAATAACAAGTGTATTTGAGGAGAAAGGCGAATTGTTTGAGAGAGCATTTCAGTTTAGTATTCAGAATGATATTTCTGATGAAAACTACGATAAGTCTCTATCCAAAATTCGAGAAACATCAATCTCGCTTACAGATATCCATAAAAATTATTTAGTTTATTTACCAAAAACCATTGAAACAATCTCCCGAAATATTTTAGAACATTGTCTATGGTATTTTATTAGAACAGGCGGTGCGCCTGACATTATCATAGTTGATGGTGATGAATCTGTTTCTTTACAAAATGAATTCGATTATTTAATGATTGATGCTTCGGAAAAAGATGAATTCTATATTTTAAAAGAAAAATTTGAAATCACGCATTTAAAATTAAAATCAACACAGCAAAATCGACACGCAATTAAATATGGTGCCGCTGATAGGGTTGTTAAAGAAGAAAACTTAATTGGAAGGATATCAGGTCTTTATGGGTATCTTAAAGAATATGATGAAAATTTCACTTACATATGCTTTGTTACTTCTGATTTTCTGACAGAAAATGTAAGTCAAGAAAGATTAAATTTTACTATTCCAGAATCTGTTGAAGGGATTTTCTCTGACACTGAAATATTTTTTTCGGAAATTAGAGAAAAAACGTTGGATAAGGTAAAAGAATTTTTAGAGCCTTTTTTGACAGAAAGTAAAATGGCTGGATTAGCCAAAGTGGATTATTTTGTAGATAACAAAGCTCCTCGTTATAAATCAATTATCAATAGAATTCCCGAAAGCGAAATGTTCGTTGATCCTAATATTTCAGATCGTGATTTAGATTTGAAATTACATTCTCATTTAATGACCATTGAATCTGAATTATTAGCAGAAGGACATAATTTACTTATTCCTCAATCGATTGAAAATAAAGAGGATTACAGCAAACGCATTGAAGAATATTTATCAAAAGCTAGTGACGTCAAAAAATATGATTTAGCAAATTATGTTACTCACAGAAAAGTAATTCTTGATTTGTTAGCAGTCGCAATTGCAAAAAATGAAGCAGGTACTTATTCTAAGGAAGAAGTGTTGCATAAATTAATTATGCCAATGCAAACTACAAGTGATGTAACAGTATTTGAAGACAGTAATTTATGGTTAATAGATGAAAGATTAGCATTCCACAATTATCTTAGTTCTGACAAAACGCTGAATTCTGCATCAATTACTAATTCAAACTCAACTAAAGAGCCTGACTTTTTAGCATTGAATGTTTATGATAATCCGTTATTAGTTAATGATTCTGACTCTCTTCCTCTCGCATCTATTACTGTTATTGAAATTAAGAGACCTATGAGAAATGATGCCAAAGCGGGTGAAGAAAAAAATCCTGTAGAACAGGCATTAGGTTATTTAAAGAGAATTAGGAATGGTAAAGTATTAACAAAAACTGGAAGACCAATTCCAAACTCCGAAGACGTACCTGGATTTTGTTATGTAATTTGTGATTTAACCGCCTCTGTAATAGATCGGTGTGGTATTTTAGATTTACAGATTACATCCGATAAAATGGGTTACTTTGGTTTCCACAAGACCTACAAATGCTACATCGAAGTTATATCTTATGATAGACTTCTTAATATGGCGAAGGAGCGAAATAGAGCATTTTTTGATAAGTTGGGTTTGCCAGCTAACTAAATATTAACCATATCAAAAAAATATTATTATATCAATATTAAAATTACTTTGTAAATACTAAAGATATGTGGGAGTAACAATTAAAAAAAAACAAATATTAACCATAAAAACTCAACTTATGAATTTTACTGAAACAAAAATTAATGCATTTATTAACGATTATGTATCTAAACTAAGACAAGGTACAGCAACAATTCTACTCGGTGCAGGAATGTCAAAAGCTGCTGGATTTGTCGATTGGAAAGGTTTACTAAGTGATCTGGCTGAAGAATTAGGCTTAAAGATTGCTGACGAGACAGATTTAATTTCTATTGCTCAATTTCATAAAAATAAGAACAGCAATAGAACTAGAATTAATGAAAAGATTGTAGATGAATTTACAGATAATGATATTGAGACAGAGAATCACAGAATTATTGCTAGATTACCATTTAATACAATATGGACAACAAATTATGATGATTTGATTGAAGATGCTCATCTAAAAATTAATAAAAAGATTGATGTTAAAAAGAATATTGATGATTTATTTATTAATAAAGGAAATAGATCATGTATTCTTTATAAAATGCATGGTGATAAGGATCATGCAAACGAAGCTGTTTTGTTAAAAGAAGATTATGAAAAATATTATTACACTCATGAGCCATTTATTTCAATTTTAAATTCTGAATTGATATCTAAATCATTTTTATTTGTAGGGTTCAGTTTTACCGATCCTAATGTGAATTACATTTTTGGGAGATTAACTCATAGATATAGTGAAAAGAGTAAAGATCATTATTGTATAATGAAAGGAACGTCACTTAGTGATTGGGGAAATGACCAAGAAAAATATGATTATGAAAAAATAAAGCAAGAATTGTTCATTAAAGAATTGGAAAGATATAGAGTACAAACAATACTCATCGATAACTATTATGATTTAAGTTTGTTATTAAAAGAAATAGAGAAAAGATACAATTCTCATTCGATATTTATTTCAGGGAGTGCCGTCGAATATGGTGATTTTACTCCTTTAGAAGCGCAAAACTTTATTCACTTGCTGTCTAATGAATTGATAAAGAATAATTATAATGTAGTAAATGGTTTTGGATTAGGTGTTGGAAGTGCAGTTATTAACGGTGCTTTAGATGCTGTTTATTCCAATCCAAAAAAGTTTTCTGAAAATCAATTGATTTTAAAACCGTTTCCACAGTTTCCTTCTGGAGGTAAAGATTTAGGTACCTTATGGGAAGAATATCGACAAAACATGATTTCTCGTGCAGGCGTTTCAATAATTCTATTTGGAAATAAAATAGAAGGAGGAAATACTATAAATGCAAGTGGCGTTCGAAGAGAGTTTGAAATTGCGATACAACATGGACTAGTGCCATTGCCATTATCATACACAGGTTTTATGGCTAAAGAACTTTATGAAGAACTTTCTAAAGATTTCGCACAAAATAATTTAGAAGAAGAAATTTTTAATGATTTGTCAAATCTTACTTTAGACAAGGATGATTTAGCTAAGTCTATAAATCAAATTGTAGCAATTATAAAAAAAATAGCTAAGTAATGGGAAGAAAAGTTTTCGTTTCGTACAAGTATGCGGACACGCAAGTTAAAGATTTAGGGGTTTTTGAATATAATTTGTACGGTAACCGAATAAAAATACCTACAAAATCTAGACATTATGTTAATGAATTGGCGAAAATTCTAGATGATGAAGACCATATTTTCAAAGGTGAGAATGATGGAGAAAGCTTAGCAGAGTTTTCGGATGAATATATAGAATCTTCACTTCGTGATAAAATTTATGATAGTACAATTACGATAGTACTTATTTCAAAGGGTATGAGAAATATTTTTGAAACAGAAAGAGATCAATGGATGCCATGGGAGATTTCATATTCACTCAAAGAATACACAAGAAACAATCGAACTAGCTTATCAAATGGAATCATAGCAATTGTTCTTCCTGATGAAACTGATAGTTACTCATATTATATAACGTATGATAGTATATGTAGCTGTAAATCATTAAATACACAATTTTTGTTTCAAATATTAAGAGATAATATGTTTAACGAAAAATTACCAACAATTGGGAATTGTGAGAATGGATCAAAAGTTTATTATGGTGATCATTCATATATTCAGACTGTGACTTGGGAAAATTTTAAAATTGATCCTAATAAGTATCTTGACAAAGCAACCGAGATACGAAATAAAAAATATGATTATAATATAACAAAAACAGTAAAGTAGCATGAGTATAATAACTGAATCTAAATTAAAAGAATATAGACCATCTACAAAATCTTATCAAACAACAAATTCAATACTTACTCAATTTAAAAACGAGTCAAAGCTTTTTAAAACTAAAATATTCTTATCGCACAAACACGATGAAGTCCAAGAACTAGAAGGTGCAATTGCCTTTTTGAAAAGTTTTGGTGTAGAAGTTTATGTCGACTGGTTAGATGACGGCATGCCGAAAAGTACATCCGGACTAACAGCAGTCAGAATCAAAGAAAAAATAAAAGACAACCATAAATTTATACTACTGGCAACTGAAGAAGCTATTAAATCGAAATGGTGTAATTGGGAACTTGGTTTGGGTGATGCTGCAAAGTATATTGATCATATTGCAATTCTACCCATTAAAAAAGAATATTCAGATTTCACAGGAAATGAGTATTTGCAAATATATCCTTATATAGAATTTTTGGATTCAAGTTCCTATTTAAAAGGTAGTTTTAAAAGTCGTGGAGCATATGTAGTTTTTCCTAGTATCAATGGTAATGATAAGGTAGTAGCTTTGGATGTATGGTTAAAAAACAAATAAATTTCTATTTCTAAATAGATTAAGCACAAATTAGAAAATTAGTGCAAAAACACATAATGAAGAATAAAAATGTATATAGGATTTGAATTAAAAAAAATTGATAAAACCTTCTTTGATAATTTTAATTATTATCTAAATATTGGGAACAAAACTTTAAGAAAAAATAAAGGAACAATACAAGATACTTTAGATAAATTTATAAATGATAATGGGAGTTTTGCTGGAGATAAGATGCAGTCAAATTGGTTTCCACAAATTAATGCTGATATTTTTCTTTCTCATTCTCATGCTGATAAGGATTTAGTTATTGCATTTGGTGGATGGCTAAAAGAAGAATTTGGTTTAGAGTGTTTTATTGATTCATGTATTTGGGGTTACTCGGAGAATTTGCAAAAACTATTAGATAATAATTATAGTCTTGATGAGGATGGCAAATTAATATATCGAAAAGTTTTAGAGGTATCAAGTCATGTTCATATGATGCTTAATACTGCATTAATGCAAATGATTGATAATTGTGAGTGTGTTATTTTTATCAATACTCCCAAATCTGTTAGGCCACGAGATGTAATTAACAAAATTGTTTCGCCTTGGATTTATTCCGAAATCGGAATGACTAAACTTATTAAAAAGAAAACTATTGATGAGTACAGAATTCAAAAATTATATGAAAGTAAAAAAGAATTTTCTGATCTTTCAATAGAATATAATTTAGATACTAATCATTTGACGAGCTTAACAATTAATGATTTAAACCATTGGGAAAAAATATATCCAAAAAAAACAGGGATGATTTCTTTGCGTGATTATACTAAAGTAAATCAAAAAACTTCAAATAAGAAGTACTTAAGAACGGCTTTAGATTATTTATATGAATTTAAATCTTCTCAAATAATTTAAACTTTGTAATAAATGAAATACACCGAATCCCAGCTAGAAAAATCATTCAGCCATCTTCTGAAAGAAGAAGGATATGAGTACGTGAATGTCAAAGACGTAGTTCGGGCATCGCATCAGGAGGTTCTGATTCGGGAAGATCTGAGTGCTTTTCTGCTGTCGCGCTATCCTGATTTGGAAATGATAGAACTGGAAAGCCTTATCAATGAACTGGCGTATCAACCTGCATCCAATCTCTATGACAGCAATAAATACATTGGGAAACTTTTGGCAGACGGTCTGATTTTTAAGAGAAACAATCCTTCTAAAAAAGATTTACACATCCGCTACATCGATATAGATTCAACCACTCTTTTGACAACCAATCGGTTTAAGATTGTGAACCAGCTGGAGATTCAGGGAAAAGAACTGCGCATTCCCGATTTGATTCTGTATATAAACGGGATTCCGGTAGTGGTTTTTGAGTTTAAAACAACGATAGAAGAAGAGATTACGATTTATGATGCTTACAAACAACTGAGCATCCGCTACCGAAGAGATATTCCGGAACTGATGAAATACAATGCGTTCTGCATCATCAGCGACGGCGTGAACAACAAAGCAGGTTCTCTGTTTTCCAAATATGATTTCTTCTACGGTTGGCATAAAATAACAGGCGAAGAAAAGAAAGCACTGACGGGAATTCATTCCGCCACTTCCATCGTCCACGGAATGCTGAACAAGCAAAGGCTTTGTGATATTCTGCATCACTTTATTTGGTTTCCCGATACTACTAAAAAAGAAGAAAAAATCTTGTGCCGTTATCCGCAGTATTATGCTGCCAACAAGCTTTTTGACAATATCCAAAAGCACCGCAAACCGGAAGGCGACGGAAAGGGCGGAACCTATTTCGGCGCAACAGGTTGTGGAAAAAGCTATACAATGCTTTACCTGTCGAGACTGTTGATGCGTTCCACGGAATTGGCAAGTCCGACCATCATTATTATTTCTGACCGTACCGATCTGGATGACCAGCTGTCGAGAGATTTTACCAATGCCAAGGATTTTGTTGGCGATGAAAATATTATCAACATAGAATCCAGAGCCGATCTTCGCACAAGATTGCGGGGCAGAGAAAGTGGCGGCGTTTTTCTGACGACCGTTCAGAAATTTGCCGAGGATAGCGAGATTTTAAGTGATCGCACCAATATCATCTGTATTTCCGACGAAGCCCACCGCTCGCAGGTGAATCTGGATTTGAAAGTCCGAATTGATGAAGACGGCGTGAAAAAATCATACGGCTTTGCCAAATATCTTCACGATTCTCTTCCTAATGCAACGTATGTAGGATTTACGGGTACGCCGATTGATAAAACTCTGGATGTATTTGGTCCTGTGGTAGATTCGTACACAATGTTTGAATCTGTGGTGGATGAAATAACGGTTCGTCTGGTGTATGAAGGTCGCGCAGCAAAGGTGAATCTGAACCATACAAAAGTGGTTGAAATTGAACAGTATTATCAGAACGCTGTAGCAGAAGGCGCTTCGGAATACCACGTGGAAGCCAGCCAAAAAGCCATTGCTAGAATGGAAGTGATTTTGGGCGATCCTGGAAGAATTGAAGCGATTGCGCAGGATTTCATCACCCATTATGAAAAACGAATCGAAGAAAAAGCCACCGTTGCCGGAAAGGTAATGTTTGTGTGTGCCTCAAGAGAAATTGCTTATAAACTTTATAAAGAAATCATCAGGCTAAGACCGGAATGGAGTGAAAAAAGTATTGCGGAAAACCTTAGCGAAAAAGAGAAGAAAGAAATAAAACCCGTCGAGCGCATCAAAATGGTGATGACCCGAAACAAAGATGACGAAGAAAGTTTGTGGAATCTGCTCGGCAACAAAGAAGACCGAAAAGAACTGGATCGGCAGTTTAAACAAATTCATTCCAATTTTAAAATAGCCATCGTAGTCGATATGTGGCTCACTGGTTTTGATGTTCCGTTTTTGGATACGATTTACATTGACAAGCCATTGCAAACGCATAACCTGATACAGACGATTTCCCGTGTAAACAGAAAGTTTGAAGGCAAAGACAAGGGTCTGGTGGTCGATTACATCGGCATCAAGAAAAACCTGAACCACGCTTTGGGCTTATTCAACAATACCACTGCAGCTGATGATTTTGAAGACCTTGATAAAGCGGTCATTATTGTAAGAGATCAATTGGATTTACTAAGACAGTTTTTCTATCAGTTTGATACCACTGATTATTTCAAAGGTTCGCCCGTTGAGCAATTGCATTGCCTAAACCGTGCCTCTGAATTGGTTTTGCTTACAGAAAAGTCTGAAAAGTTCTTTGTGGATGTCACCAAAAAACTAAAGGCAGCCTACAATCTCACTTGTGGTTCGGAAATCTTCAATGACAAAGAAACCGATGAGATTCATTTTTACTTTGCCATCAAATCGATTGTCGTAAAGCTGACCAAAGGCGAAGCTCCCGATACCGCACAGATGAATGCTAAAGTGAGCAAAATGGTAGAAGATGCCATCGTCTCAGAAGGCGTGGAAGAAATCTTTAAACTCGATGATAATAAAGCCAATGCGATTGATTTGTTTAGCGATAAATTTCTAGAGAAAATCAATGCTCTTGAACTGCCTAATACCAAGATTAAAATCCTTGAGCGTCTTTTAAAACAAGCCATCTCTGATTTCAAAAAAGTGAACAAAGTGAAAGGCATGGAGTTCTCTGAAAGGCTTCAGAAAATCATCAACAGCTACAACGAGCGAAGTGAAGCAGACCTTTTAGATTACGACGGCATCCAAGCTGATACATCAGAACAGATTCTTGATCTGATTTTAAAACTGCGTACCGAAATGGCATCGTTTGAAGATCTGGGCATCAACTACGAAGAGAAAGCTTTCTACGATATTCTGGATATTATCTGTAAGCAATACGGTTTTGAGTTTGACAAAGACAAAATGCTGGAACTCGCCCGAGAAATCAAAAAGATTGTAGATGATACAGCGAGATTTCCGGATTGGAGTGACAGAGAAGATATTAAAGCACAGCTGAAAATGGAAATTATTGTGAAGCTGCACGAGTTTGGCTATCCGCCGATTACGCAGGATGAGGTTTATAAAAATGTACTGGAGCAGGCTGAGAATTTTAAGAGGAATAGGTAAATACAATGATTAAAACCAGCCCAACAATAGAATTCGAGCAGTTCCTATCATTAGTAGAGGGACTAAAAGAGTTTAGAAGCATTACGGGAAATCTTTACAGTATTGTTTCCTTAAATGATCACAACTTGCGCTTTATTAGGGAGTCTACGGGAGTTCAATGGAATATGGACTTGAAAAAGGTTTATCATGCATATTTTGAATTAACTGAATTTAAAACGATTTATTTCAAACCTTATTTACCAAGAAGACAATCGCCAGCGTTGGGATTGCTTATCACACTGGAACTTTTACAGAAGTTGTAGAAAGAAATGAAAGATTTATGAATTTAGATATAAAGAAACGTATTGATTTAGTAAACAATACACAAATGACTTCGTGCTTTTTTGACCTGCTAAAAAATTTGATTACTCATGCTGATATAACTGAAGAGGATAAAAGGTTATCTATTACATTGAGAAATGATAATGTCAGAAGATTTTCAGTCAATATTAATGGTCGTTTGGTATTAGCTATTGTTAACAGCTATGAATTGGCTATTATGGTAAATAAAGATGACTATTTCAAAATATCTAATCTAGATATACAACAGACTGAAGATTTTAAAAAAAACATCCCTGCTAAACTTCTGTATTTGAGATTTCACGAGGTGGAAAGAAATCTTGAAATTTTAAAAGAATTATGGCTTCGTAGCTGTTTGGATTATTTACCGGCTCAAGCAAAATCACAATATAGGTTGCATCATGTAGATGAGTTGTATAAAATCGCAAAAGATGATGAGATGAGGCAAAAATATTTAGATAGCAAACCTCTAGACTACAGCAACTTTCAACAAATAATCAAAGATTTTACAGAATATATCAACAACGAAAATTCTGTTCTAAGCAATTTTGAAATACAAAAACTTTACAAAAGCTACGTTTGGATTTGGGATGCAGAAATGATTATAGGTGATCCACGCTTTTGTCATTATGAACTTATCACTAGAAAAGGTCATTTGAATAGAGTATCGATTGAGCTTCACTTTAATCCTGAATTTAATGATGCTATAAAGAATCTGCTTAGTGATAATCTAGATGAGCAGTTTTATTGGAATGATAAGCATGGTGATGAATTAAGTTTGGCATTACAAAAAACAATTGATTTTAGTGATCCCGATTTGCTGCCAAAGCTTTCGGAAGGTCTAAAATTATTGGATGACCGTTTCGGAGAAATTATAAGAAATTATTTTTCTGACAAATTTCCATCTGATAATACAAATTACCTGCTAATTGACCACTACAAAAAATGGCATCAGAGAGAACATTTAAGAGAACTTGATGGATATCATGCGCTTCTACTTTTTGGATTTTTATATCAACTTGAAAAAAATGAATTACTTTCGGCTGAACAAATCGATAGCTGTGATGTACCAATCTTGAAAATTATTAAGGAGAAAATTAAAGATTTTGACTATGACGGGTTGAATGTTTTCGAATCTTTTCTTGACAATCTTATTAAAAAATACGAAATGAAAAATATGACTCTCAATCAAATCCTATACGGTCCTCCCGGAACTGGTAAAACATATAATACGATCAATAAAGCCATATCGATTATAAACCCAAGTTTTGATTTAACTCTGGACAGAAGTCTGGTTAAAAAAGAATATGATAGATTAGTAGAAAATAAACAGATTGTCTTCACGTCTTTTCATCAGAGTATGAGCTATGAAGATTTTGTTGAAGGTATTAAACCGAAAACAAAAAATGAAAACGTGACGTATTCGGTTGAGGATGGTGTTTTTAAAACATTAGTTAAAAAGGCTCTTAGTGAATACATTATTAAAGACAACGAAGTTTCAGATGTTGATGGCTTTGACACAATATATGATGATTTCGTATCGAGTATCAAACCTTTGGAGGGTAGACGTGAAGGAACTTTTCAAACAAAGACGGGTATTGATCTTATGCTTGTAGAAGCTAATAGCAGATCAATCTTGGTGAAGTATTTATGGGATAATAACAAAACAAAAGATAAAGAAGCGCATCATGTTTTTACTGTAAGTAAGGAGAAACTGAAAAAGGTACTTTTGGAAGGAATTGACCCATCTAAGGTTAAAAGTTTACTAGCAGAATTGCATCCGCTTATTGGTCATATTCACTGCGAACTTTTTGCAGTGTACAAATCCTTCTATGAATTTATGCTTGCCAATAAAGGTGAGATAGAAACTATACACTTCGATTATGAAGATCAAACCTTTGATGAAGTCAAAGACCAGTTTGATTTAGTCGATAAAAAAGTTGTTAAAAATAAGATTGTAAAATCTTATGTACTTATCATTGATGAAATTAACAGAGGGAATGTCTCACAGATTTTTGGAGAACTAATTACATTAATTGAAAATAGCAAGAGATTAGGTGCAGATGAAAATCTTGAAGTTACTTTACCATATAGCAAAGAAAAATTTGGAGTGCCATCAAATGTATTTATCATTGGAACTATGAATACTGCAGACCGAAGTGTAGAAGCTTTAGATACTGCTTTAAGAAGGCGTTTCAGCTTTGTAGAAATGCTGCCTGATCTGGATATTTTATCTGACAAATCAATTGCAGAAATTAATCTGAAAGAACTATTAATGATAATCAATAAAAGAATCGAAATATTGTTAGATCGTGATCATACGATTGGACATTCTTATTTTATAAATGTCACTTCTGTAGAACATCTTAAAGCGACCTTTAAGAATAATATTATTCCGCTTTTGCAAGAATATTTTTATGGCGATTACGAAAAGATAGGGATGATTTTAGGCAATGGATTTTTTGAGGAACCTCAGAAATTCACCAGAACTATTTTTGCTGATTTTGCAACTCAAAATTATCCGGATAGTGGAAGCATTCTTAATTTAAAAGTAGTCGATGATAGCTTCGATATTATTAAAGCTTTAGAAACTCTAATGAAGAAGCAGATTCTTGTCAATGGATAAAATTCAGGTTTTTGAACATAGCTTCCTGCCGATTGAAAAAGGAAGTTTTGAGCAGCGTCATTTTGTGGCTTTGTCGAAACTAAACGCTTTGCACGATTATCAGTATTTTGACTTAAAATACAATGGAGTTGTCTTTAAACAATTTGTAGGTGTTATTCAAATAGAGGATCTTACCATTGAAATTCTTCCTAAAATTGACCGTTACGAATCTGAAGACGAGAAAAACAAGACTAAATGGCAAAAGGTATTGATTGAAATGTTAAGTGCCACCAAAAAGCTTAAAATTCAGCAGGTTGGTCAGGCAAACGTTACTAAACAATCCATTCATTTGTTGGATATTTACTTTGAATGGTTTCTTAATGAAGTTCAACTACTGATTCATCAGGGATTAATTAAACAGTATTATAAAGAAACCAGAAACGTAAAAGCTTTAAAAGGAAAGCTGGAATTTGCCGGTCACATTCAGAAAAACCTTGTTCATAAAGAAAGATTTTACACCACGCATCAGGTGTACGATAAAGACCATTTGATTCATCAGATTTTGGGACAGGCTTTGGAAATTATTGCTACATTATCAAAGGGAAATTATATCTACAGTAAATGTAAAATAGTACAATTGGATTTCCCCGAGGTGAAAACCATCAAAGCCAACGAAAATACATTTAGTAAAATTCCTAAATCAAGAAAGACGGCACCTTATGAAACGGGTTTAGCGATTACAAGGCTAATTATTTTAAATTATGCTCCCAATATTTCAAGCGGTTCTGAAAAAATGCTGGCATTGCTTTTTGATATGAATAGTCTTTGGGAAGAATATGTATTGGTGAGATTGAAACAAGCTTGTCAGTATCAAGATGTAGAAGTTTACGGTCAAAGTTCAAAAGGTTTTTGGAACGGAATTACCATTCGTCCGGACATTGTTTTGAAAAAAAATAATAAAGTTGTTTTGATTATTGATACAAAGTGGAAGAATATAGACAATTCACAGCCATCAACGCAAGATCTTAGGCAGATGTATGTTTACAACCACTATTGGGATTCTTCAAGATCTTTACTTTTATATCCTTCTCAAAACACTGATTTAAATAAAGAATCTTTTATTTTGTTTAATGATAGGGAACATTCATGTTCTTTAGGTAAAATATCAGTAATTAATGAATCAGGGAATTTGGATCCTAGTATAGCACAGAGTATACTTAATTTAGTGTAGAAGTCTACTGTATTGAGAATCACGGTTTCATAGAATTTTAATTGATAGTGGTAAGAATCTCAGATGGAAAAATAAGATTCTGTTTGTTATACCAGACGTTTGTAATAATTGGAAATCTTTAGTTAATGACAGTATCAAAGGAGGATTTGACTCTAGAAAACATCCTATATATATTCAAGATGCTACAGTTAATTTAGAAATGGCTCATAAAAATAATGAGTATAAGCTTGAAAGGGGACAAACAGAAGTATATCATATAGGAAAAAGTATTTAAATATATTAGAAGAAAAAATAAACTCAACAAAAAATAATATATAAATCTACGCATTATAACATCTTATTGGGTTAAGGGAGAAATTGAAAGTTTTTCCTATTGTTGTAGCTACAGCCCTTTATATTTCCTTTTTTCATAAATTTAGAAAATATTAAAAGGTAGTTGCTTAGCCAAATGCAAGATTGGAAGTTTTGGCTTTTTAATCCAGCACTAGTACCAATAAGCCAAGTCGCAAAAAAAATGATTTGCTTATGTGCCATTGCTATAATATGCTGAATCATTTACCCAGAGAATTGTATCCCAAATAATTGAAATGTTTTTATATTTTTAATCAAATTAACAAAGTTTTTTCACATAAAAGACGCTAACTTTTATTATACTTAACTACAAATGAACAAACAATCAATTTTATTAGCTAAAATAGCTGCTTTAAAAAAAAGTTTTGAAAATATTAATTATGATAATGGAAAAAGATGTCTTGGTACTTCCTTAGAACCACTTTTACCCATATATGAGAACGTAATTAAAGAATTAAAGACTAATTTTGACGGAATTTATGACGACTTACCAGATCTCCCTTTACCTCAAACAATTGGTTCTTCAAATAAAGGAAGGATTTATCAATATGATTCAATTTCCCCACTTGTTAATAATTTAGATTATATATTAGAACTATATTCCAACATGAGAATTGGAGAGAAATTAGAAGACCAAATAATACTAAAGAGAATTTTTATAAGTCATGGAAAAAACGAAGCATGGAGAAATCTACAAGCTTTTATAGAAAAAGATTTGGAATTAAATACAATGGAGCTAGCTCAACAAGCAAATTTAGGTAGATCTATTTTACAGAAATTATATGAAGAAGCTAGAAAATGTTCAATAGCGGTAATTGTAATGACAGGAGATGACATGACAGATAGTGGTGAAATAAGAGCAAGGGAAAACGTAATGCATGAAATTGGTTTCTTTCAGGGAATATATGGTCTAGACAACGTGATTTTATTACATGAAGCAGGTGTGAACATTCCAAGCAATATACATGGATTAGTTTACATTCCTTTTCCTAAGGATACAATAGAAGCTACATTTGGTGCGGTACATAGAGAATTAAAAGTATTGGTAAATAAATAAAAATGGCAAAATATACAATTAGGGATTTTAAAATAGGTGATAAAGTTTATCATTTAAGTAATACAATTATAAAAATGGTTGTGATAGGTGTACATAAAGATATAAACGAAGTGGAATGTCGTTGGCTTGATAAAAATGGAAACGTTCAAATAATTGGTTTTCTTGGAGAAGAGCTAGGAAAGTCAGAAGATTTACGAGTAAAATTCCGAACAATATAAACAAGGACTAGCATCGGTTAGTGTTGCACACTTCCATCTTTCTAAATCATTTATTATTTTTCACAAATAAATTCAACCTTTTTAATGATATTTGAGAAAGCGATGTAACATCCAAATCACGATTTGTTAATATTTTCTCTTTTATTTTAACTGGCAACCTGAAAAACGTCCAAAAATTCTATACAGATATTACTGTCTAATTTCTCTATAAAATTTTTTTAAAGGATGAATATAATGGAGAACTGTTCTATTTTATGGAAGATCACATTAATCTAAAGTCTCAAAAAACGATCAAAAATAAAATTTTATATTAGTAGGATAAATTGCTTAAAGCAAGTTTTATAAATCAGATTGACACAATGTTTAAATTTTAAAAGAGGCGATATATTACCAATAATGAGCATATTAGATAATTTAAGAGAATTCGTTGAATCAATAAAAACTAAAATTACAAATTTAACTTTTCAAGAGAATGATGTTAGAAAAGCATATTTCGAAAATCTATATTCTGTTTTGAATGAATTTTATATGGGAAAAGTATTTTTTGAGGTTTCCAAAGAGATAAAAAACAGCAATATCAAATTCACACCAGTTATTTATCACTTAAGAACACATATTATGAGGATTTATGAAATTGCAGATCATCCATTACTTTCTAACTCATATCATAATGAACTAAATAGAAAGGTATTTTCAGACACATTTACAAATTTCGAATCAACAATTGACATGTGTTTTTCACAGATCATAAGTAATAATTCCTTAGACAAAATTGTTGAAGAAATTAATGCTAAGATCTTCAAAATATGCAAAGAAGGTCTAGAACAAAAGGAAAAATTATTAGAGCATTTTAGAAAATCTACATTTATTCCATTAATAAGAAAATTCAAATTTTTGGCTAAATATAGGACAGATTGTTATGGTGCGACCTATCAGGAAGATGTTGAATTTATAGAATTTAATACTAAACTTAGAAATTGTATACTCCATTCTGCGGGATTTTATAAGGGGAAAAATTATGAATACGAATTTGGGGGTATTAAATTTATTTTCAAAAATCAAGAATTTTTAGAAATGCAAGGTGATAATGTTGTAGTTTTTGTTGAAATAAACAAAAGATTTACAGAAATTATTGAAAGAATTCTTAGCTGTTTATCTGATATAGACTTCATTCAATATCCTGATGATGGTTTTTAATAATCCATTTTCTAAGATAGATAATTTAGACTATTAAGATGCCAGTTGGTTACGAGACTTTGGAGACAGCGCGGAAATTTTTCAATTTAAGTTTTGTGCTTTGGTTCAAGTGTACATTTAAGATGAAATTTTTCAGCTTAGATTTTCCCGCCTTAACCTATACTCAAAAGTAAAAAACATCAAAAATTAATTCGTGAAAAACGATAAAATAAAGGGTATAAGTAGGTAGCCAGTAATACAAAGGGACACATTAATTGAGTTTTCATTCCTTCGACTTGTATGGAGAGGATTCAATTTTTATATGATTTTTGTGGACAGATATCAAATTGCATAATATATTGGTTAAAGGTGGATAACATTCAGTATGTATTTTCGCAAAAGACGCTTCTTAATCCGTATCCTATTTGTATCTTGAATTTGTAACTAATTGATTTATAATGGTTGTTATTTTTGAAGAAGTCAAGTAAGTAGCAATTATCATCGATTAATATCGATCGAAATAAATTAGCAAATCGCTGTAAATGTAATGTTTACAGCGATTTTTTTTTGTTTTTGTATTTTTTATTAGGAAAAGTTTGGAAAAAGGCAAAAACAATTGGCAAAAGAAATCGAAGCAAAAAAAACATTGTTAGAAAACTCAGTTTCTAAAATTGCTGAATTGCAAACACGACCTTATATATCTGTGAGTGAAGCGGAAATGCTTTTTGGAATTTCAAAAAACACGATTCATAGATTAATTAAAAGTAAAAAAAATATCTGCAATCAATTTGGGAGAGCGACTTACTCGTGTAAGCAAAATTGATATAGAACAAATGTTTACGTCAGTTGAAATGCCAAATCAATCCAAGGAAATTCCTGAAAAACCCAATTTTGAAGTTAGTAATTGTTATACAATTTCCGAAATTAGTTCAAAATTCCACGCTGATCCAGGAACGGTGACGAACCTAATTAAAAGAAACAAAATTCCGACAAAGAAAGTTGGAAGTTTTGTGTATGTTCCTAAAAATTTAATTGATAAAATTTTTGACGGAAAATGAAAGAGTTATTAAAACCAAAGTTACCGTACGATTGCGAAAATCCGAATTCCGAAAAGAATGGTTTATTTATTTGGAAAGTTATCCTGTGATGATTCCTGGTAAAGATAAAGTTCAAAGAATAAGGGAATATTTTAACCGAAGCGTCACAACCGTAGATTTTGATAAGAAAAGACGTGCAAGAACAACCCAAGAATCCGTTTCATTTAAACCTAAAAGAGATGACAATGGTATTATCGTTTGCAAAAGCGAAAATGATCGGGAAACAATGTTCTATGCAGATTCTATGCGTAAATTACGTCAGAGAGAATATGACAATATTGAACTTTACAGCGAACTTGACAAAATTCAAGTAGAACAAAAAGAAAAATCGCAGGAAAATTTTGTGAGATATTTTGATTTGTTGGATAATAAAAGACATAAAAACAATTCCGAATCTATTCAAGTAAGTTGGTATAGCTCGATAGAATTTCTAAAAGATTTTGGAGGCGAAAAAATTATGTTTTCGCAGATCAACACACAATTCTGTGAACACTTTAAATCATATTTGTTGACTGCAAAAAGTGGTAGCAATAAGGAAGATATTATTTCTCAAAATACGGCTTCAACTTATTTTTTTGTATTCAAAGCTGCATTAAAACAAGCTTTTATTGACGGATATTTTACGACTGATATTTCTGCTAAAATTAAAGCGATTCCGCACGAGGAATCAAGACGAGAATATTTAACACTTGATGAACTTAATACTTTAGTTGAAACGTCGTGCGAACTTGAAGTTCTTAAACGAGCAGCACTTTTTTCAGCTTTAACAGGTTTACGTCATTCCTATATTCAGAAACTGACTTGGAACGAGATAAGTATTGAAAACGATCAGGCAAAAATAAATTTTACTCAAAAAAAGACAAAAGGTGTAGAATATATGCCGATGGTGATACGAACGTAAAAACTACACAGGTTTACGCAAAAGTTGTTGATGAAAAGAAAAATAAATCTTCGACCGCTATTCAACTAAAAAACTTATAAAATGCACTTTAAATACTTTGAATATATTGTCATCTACCTTTCCGTTCTGCTAGTATGTGTAATAGGGGGGAGCGTTAGCAAGAATATCTTTTCTTGGGAAAGGTGGTGACGAATATACCGCAAATATTGTATTTTGGTCAATCACAGTGGAAAAGACGGTCAAATTGACCACCTAATTTCGGAGCAAATTGACCACTTATTATCTGGGTCATATTTGAGATAAAAGCGACTTGATTTTTTCATGATTTTAGCGTCATACATTCGTTAAAAAAAGCGGATTATGGCAAATAAAATAACAGACATGAGTAAAATTAGAAAAGTCATAAAATTCTACAACAGTGGAAAGAGCAAGTTATTTATAAGCAGCTATTTATCCCTTTCCAGAAATACCGTAAAAAAATACATCTCATTATATGAGATCCTGGGCTTGAACCCTGATGCGATCAATGCCAAGACAGACGCCGAGCTGGAACTTTTGTTTTCCAATACCACCGCGGAGTCCATCAGCCCCAAACTACAGTCCCTGTACGATTTTTTTCCAGGATGGAACGTGAGCTCAAAAAGGTAGGGATCACTATCCATCATATGTGGGAGCAATATCTTGTACTGCATCCTGATGGTTTTCAGAGTTCACAGTTCCGGCATCATTACAAGATCTGGGGCAAGCGTGTGAACCCGGTGATGCATATGAATCACAAATCCGGTGATAAGATGTATGTCGATTATGCAGGAAAGACACTCTCCATTACTGATAAGGAAAGTGGGGAGCTTAAAGAAGTTCAGTTTTTTGTAGCTATTCTGGGAGCCAGCCAGTACACGTATGCTGAAGCTTCTATGAGCCAGCAGAAGGAAGATTTTGTACGTTCTGTAGAAAATGCCATCCGCTTTTTTGAGGGCACACCGGCAGCGATCGTTCCTGATAATTTAAAATCCGCAGTGATCAAAAGCAGCCGTTTTGAACCCACCATCAACGAGACCCTTGCCGATCTGGCTGAACATTATGAAACGACCATCCTGCCCGCCAGGGCTTACAAGCCGAGAGATAAATCCTTGGTAGAGGGAGCGGTCAAGATCCTGTACAGAAGGATCTACGCCAACCTTCAACAGGGAGCCTGCGGTCTGGATGAACTAAATAGTGAGATATGGGATCTGTTGGACTCTCATAACAAACGCAAGCTCACAGGACGTCCTTACTCCCGCTACGAGCTGTTCTTAGAGGACGAGAAGCAGCAGCTGCGCCCACTGCCTGAGCGTCGTTTTGAGATCAGGTACCAATCCTTTGCAACAGTGATGCAGAACGGGCACGTACAGTTGAGCCGGGATAAGAACTACTACAGTGTCCCGTACCAGTATATCAAGAAGAAGATCAAGATCCTCTACACCTCTTCCACCGTGGAGATCTACTATAAATACAACAGGATCGCAATGCACAGACGCAATTACAAGCCTTATGTCTACACGACCATTACAGAACATTTAGCCAGCACCCACCAGTTCGTGGCCGGATGGAGTGCTGCCCGCTTTATTGATGGGCGGGCAGTATTGATACTGCAGTGGGAGAATACATTGTCCAAATTATCGACAGTCGCAATCATCCCGAGCAGGCCTACAAAAGCTGCCTGGGGATCCTGAACTTCGAAAAGAAAGTAGGCAGGGAACGATTGATTGGTGCCTGTAAACGGGCATTGGATTTTAAGATCTACAGCTTTAAGACCGTGCAGAAGATCCTGGAGAACAATCTGGATCAGATGATCGATCCGGAAAAAGAAGAAAAGGAGCAGGAACTGCCTGATCACGGCAACATCAGAGGAAAACAATATTATCATTAAATATCAACAGTTATGAACGAACCGACAGTGAGCAAAATGAAGCAAATGAAGCTTTACGGCATGCACAATGCCTTTAAGACCGCTATTGAAAGCGGAAGGACAGACCATTATACCCTCGACCAGTTTGTATCGATGCTCATCGATGCCGAATGGGATGAAACCTAACGAAGTGGTTCGACGTAGTCAAAGGCACAACAGGCGCATAGAGCGAAGCATTAAAAATGCTAAGTTCCATTACAAGTCCAGTATTGAAAGTGTCAACTTCGATGACACCCGCAATCTCGACCGTAATCTGGTAATGCGTCTTGCAGGATGTGAGTTCGTAGAGAAAAATGAGAACATCCTGATCACAGGAAGTACAGGTGTGGGTAAAAGTTACTTGGGAACCGCATTGGGCTATCAGGCCTGTATCGAAGGCTTCAAGGTCAATTATTTTAATACTTCCAGGCTGTTTGCCAAACTAAAAATGGCAAAAGCAGACGGGTCATACCTGCGCGAACTTGCAAAAATACAAAGACAGGATGTGATCATCCTTGATGATTTTGGTCTTCAGGCTTTGGACAGTGCCAACAGGCTAACCCTTCTGGAGATCATAGAAGACCGTCACAACAACGGATCCATCATTGTAACATCGCAGATCCCGGTGCAGGGCTGGTATGACATTATTGGTGAAAAAACCATAGCTGATGCTATTCTGGACAGACTTATCCATCAGTCTCACCGCCTGGAACTCCAGGGGGAATCTATGAGAAAAAAGAGAGGAGTTAACAGGGCGTAATTATTTATTATATTTGAATACTAATTGACACATGAAAAGCAAGAGCTTTTATCAAATTTAAGGGTGGTCAATTTAAACCGAAATTACCTGGTCACTTTGAATTGGAATTGGGTGGTCAATATCACTGGAATTTACAGCAGAGATTCGAAAACAAAATTATACTTTTGTATAGCTTAAAGAACAAAAAATTTTATCACCAGGAAATAATAAATTGAAAAAGTGTTACCATTTATAACGTTTCGAACAATATAGTCAAATTTATATGATAAAAATAAAGTACGCTCATACCAACATTATAACAAAGGATTGGAAGAAACTTGCAAAGTTCTATGAAATCGTATTTAATTGCATACCAGTTCCACCTATACGAACCTTTCAAGGAGAGGGCTTGACAAAGGCACCGGTGTTGTAAATGCTGATATACAAGGGATGCAATTACGTTTACCTGGCTGTGGCGATAATGGACCAACACTCGAGATCTATCAGTATTCAAAAGTGATAAATGCTGAAAGACACATTGCTAATCAAAAAGGATTTGGACATATTGCATTCCATGTAGAGGATATTGCCGGACTTTTAGCATTAGCATTATCGAATGGAGCATCGAAGATTGGAGAGCTAAGCGAACATCATTTTGATAATAAGGGTGTGTTTAAGTTTATTTATATCTCGGATCCTGACGGAAATATAATAGAACTCCTAAACTGGAGTTGATATTGATTTAGCAAGCGTGGAGTGGATATGCAAATAAAATTTACAAAAATGTAGCTTAACTTATACTGGAATTTTTATTTGCATATCCAGCAATTCGCTTCGAACAATTATGTTCGGATCAATACTCGTATCTATCTGATAATATTTCTTCTGTTCATTCATTCCTTTATTTATTATCGTTAACAATGTATAAATAGTAGTTAAAAAGTACTTTGAGTAGACTTTAAGGGCTTAATGTACAATCATTTTAAAAGACTTTAAAATTTCATTTTTGGAATTAGAAACTTTTAAAATATAGATTGCTGAAGTTAAAAAACCATTTAACTCAAAATTAATTTTCTTTTGTTTTGATAGGTTTTGCTGATAAACAATTCTTCCTGAAGCATCGAAAACCTGCACTGTACAATTTTCTTTTTCCAAAATATCTCCCTGCAAAGAAAAATTACCATTATTAGGATTATCAAATAACTGCAAATCTTTACTATCGGTTACCTCATTGGTTCCCAATTCGCCTTTGTAGTTGAATCTCGCAATAAAACCTGTATAAAAATTTGTGGTTTGAGGAGGCAATTGCGGTTGGTAGGTTCCTGCTGTTGAAATACCTGTGGAAGCATTAGTAGCTCCTACCAAATAAAAATGCCCATTACCTCGGGGATAAATAGAGATCACCGGAACACTTAAATTTGCAGGACTATTACTTCCTCCATAGTAGGAACACCATTGCTGATTTCCCGTGGTGTCGAACTTAGCAAAATACAATGCGGTTCCGTTTGAGGTACTTACCGGATGGGCCTCCTGATAGGCTCCCGGGGTTGCCATATTATTGGTTAGTCCGTAGCTAGCTCCGGTAACAAAAATACCATTGTCCGTCAGCGCCAGCTGTCCATGAGCCAAAGCATGGTCATAACCATTACTTCCAAAATACGTTCCCCATACTCTGTTTCCTGTTTCATCCATTTTCACCAAAAAATAATCGGTATCTCCTGTAGGTGTCGCTTTAAAAGCTCCCGGAGTAGCAAAATAACTGCTAACACCTGTAAAAAGAAACTGAATGCCCAAAAAATAAATTCCGGTGGCATTTACTTTCAAAATTGTGGGAACATAACCTGTTGACGACGTGTCGCCGATATAGGTGCCCCATACTCTGTTTCCTGTTGCGGTATCCATTTTGGTTAGCGCGTTATTCGCAGTTGTTGTTTGCCATGTTCCAGGAGTTGCCATTTGCAAATTCGCACCGTTAGACATAATGTACAGATGATTGTTATAATAAGCAATGTCAACAACACCTGACCTATTGTAAAAATAAGTAGTCCATTGCAATTGCCCGGTAGAAGATAGTTTTGCAATAAATACATTGCGATACGGTAGATTAGTAGTGGGATCTATATCCACAGTATAATTAGGCTGAAAAGTACCTGCTGTACCAATGTTTGGAAGCTGTGTTGATCCCTGCACATATATATTTCCACTATCATCCTGCAAAATACGTTCTACATTGTCCGGGAGGAAGGTTTTCCAAAGCAAAGTCCCGTTACTTTCTTTTTTAAACAGCATTTTTGTTTCTGTAGAAGAGGTATTATTGGGATTTGTGGTAAACCACACATTGCTGCTTGCGGCATCTGCTACTGCATCAAATTTTTTGGTATAAATTCCATTTCCGTTTCCGTCAAACGCCCACTGATACTCGTCGTTGCTATCGTTGGGAGACAAGTATTCGCTAAGCAGCGCATTGCCGGTACTGTTGAAAACTCCGTGTATCGTATTCTCTGATGTACTGCTATCTACATAATTGATACTGTTGACTATATATTGATTATACTGAGCATCCGTTAAAGTAGCATATCCAAAAGCAACGCTGCCATTAATATAGATATTACCGGGGAGCGAAGGATTAAAAAATACATATCCCATATTATTGGGACCGCCAAGCTCCGTGACTGCAGGACCGTAGTAGGTGCCGTAGGTTCTTTCATATTCAAAACTTTGCGATGGGTAAAGAGACGAAAAGACTATAAAGAAAAACAAAATTATTTTCATCTAAGGGTGATTTGGACATTACAATACTTTCTTAGTACAGATGCACTAAGAAAGCATAATTATATTATTGTATAATGACATAGTAATTCTCCTGATTCGGTGCTGTACCCAAAACATAAAAAGAATAAGCATTAATATACGAATCTGTATGGTTAAGACCATTATTATAACAAGTACTTCCGGATCCACTGTAGCCATACCCAATCTGTATATTTTGTCCATAGCTCAATGTAGCAACGTCTAAATATTCCGCAAGAAAACCTCCCCATCGGGATAAAGGCTCAAATATACTTAATTGGACTTGACTTTGATTGTAAGTTTGTGTCGATGTTCCAGTATAAACTGTCCAAGAATTGATAGGAATATAAGAAGCTCCGGAACCTTGAAACTTTTTATAGACAGTGGACTCACCCGGATATATATATGCTGCAGTTTGACCTTGTACAACTGGGGTGCAGTTATTAGGATTTATAGCGGTAACGATACCAGTAAAAAACCTATATCCACCACTAGGAGAAGTAGGATCGGTAAAATTATAGATGTGCATTTCGTCTTCAGTACTATATTGTGCCTGTGCAAAACCAAAGACTAAAGACATCAGTAGAGTGGTAAGTATTTTTTTCATTTTTTTTTATTTAGTTAATGATAAAGAAGATCTATAATTCGACATATTTTGCTGATACACCTTAAAAGCGTTATTAATTAAATCTCCATCACTTAAAGATCTTAAATCGGCTTCTGTTTTTCCAGAGGAAATAATAATTTTCTTAGCCAGTGGTGCTAATAGATTCATACCCTCTTGGTTCAGCTGACCATTTGGATGGATGTATTTTTCCGGTCCATCTTTTCCGATTTTTTTTAGAGCAGCATCAAAATCGGTCATTTCTTTAGTCTTATAATTATTGACTTTTTGCACCATCTCTTGATGCATCCTCGATTCTTCTTGTAGAGAAGAAGCTTTCTCATCATTTTGACAGGCAACCATAGCGCCTGACATAATGAAAACAAAAATGAGTTTTTTCATACGTGAATTTGTTTTGTGTATTAAAAATTTATTAAAGTAGTTCGAACTGTTGTAAAATAATAAAAAAAGAATCTTGATAATTTTTAAGATCTTTTTTGATAACACCTCTTTCAGTTAATCAATACATTTTGTGTGTTAGCATCTGAAAGAATATTTGGTTTTAAGATAATAACTGTTTCAGTTAATATCGCTATGGATTAGAATATCTCGTAAATTGTTTGGACTTGTTTGTCTCGGAAATCAGCAGAAAGTAAATTTCCATTTTCAGAAAATTTTGAAGAGAGATTTACTGAAGGCATAGACATAGTAATGTTTTGTCCTAAAGATGTTATATATTGATTATAATAATAAGGAGAACTTAGATTAGTCTTTGTATTTACTGAACTACGGAAATACAAATTATTTTGATTATCTATCAAAAATCTACCTTGAGAAGATGTCAAATTATAATCGGATCCCGACGGTCCATAATTGGTACCCCAAGCTCTTTTGTAGGAAAAATTTTGTGAACTGTAAAAAGAAAATTGTAAACAACAGTAAATTATTAAACATAGTTTAACAGTGTACAATTTCACAGAAGCTGTAAATTTGGAATTCATGATTTGGTGGTTTTTTAAATTTCACTTGGCAATGAAATTATATTCAAATGTAAAAAAAAATAATAATTCACACAAATAAAGATGAATTACTTTTAATATTTAAGCAATTTAACGGTTTAATTATCATTTTTGTTTTATAAATAATAACTAATTAGTAATAAAATCACCTATTAACACCTTATTTAATCATTTCTTGTCTCTGGTAAAAATGGCTGATTGAAAATGAGAAATCGGAAATATTCAGCAGTTAAAGAAAAACCATTAGAAATTTAAATACTTACAGTGGATAATGATGAAGAGCCTGATTATACTATAGATTTTGAAGCAGTTAAACAGATAACCATGACATTCTTTGATGGCACTGTCAAAACATTCATGGATCCTAGTGATATTAGCCAGACTCTATTGTAAACATCTAATAATCATCAAATTAAGAAAGCTTCGCCATCTTTTCTATTGACAACTTTAGAAATTGCCGCAATTTATATTTTAGGATACAGTAACATCATATTATTTAGATCCTTCTGCGCCTACCGACTACATGGTAATTATTAAAAATACATAAAATTGCGATAAGATATATAAGCCTTTCAGCAAGTTGAGCTCAAAGGGCTTAATTAAAAATTTTTGAGAAGATGATTACTAAATCATTTTTTATAAACAGTGATGAATCGATTTTCAAAGTAATGATATCAGTTTTTTAGGATGATATTTATTTATTTATTTATTTATTTATTGTGTGTTGTTTCAATACTTAAATCTTATGTTTTACAATTGATAAGGTTTCAAAAATGCAATCGTCGATCTTTATTTAATTTTTTTTATCCGCTATGATAGGTTTTTGAGATCATAATAATTGCCTTACAGCATTTAATAGTTGTGCAAATACAAAGTCAACAGATTATCTTATTTTATAATTTCGAAAACTATGTTAATTTACTAGGGTTTATTTAGTGATAATATTTTATTGTTAATTATTAAGAAAAAATATTTCAATTTTAATGAATATGTTATAATGTTTAAAGAAATTTTTATATCTTTCGAACACCAAAAATCACAGCAAATTAATTTTGCACGAAATACTTTTAATATGAAAAATATTTATATTTCAGGAATAGTCTTGAGCTTTCTTCTGTTGTGTACTTATCTCAATGGTCGAAAATATGAACATATTTTGACTGGTCACTTTGCATTTGCAAGCTTATCTTCACAAGATGTACCAAGACCCGAAGAGATGCAGTTTGATCTGCAGGATAATATTTTTCTTCATACCCTGCTTTATACACCTTCTAACAGCTACAGCAACAATTATAATAGCTTCCTTGACGGAGCATTATTTATATCTATCTCACATCATACTACTCATGCGATTGATTTTGCATTGTCAGCATCTAAAAATAATTTTCTTTACAGATATAATTTTTTAACAAATAGATATCTTGGTTCATCATTCAGTATACGCTTTATTGTTAGTCAGAACCAAACGACTTTGCGTTCATTGTTCTTGTTCTAACAAAGCTGTATTTTCTTTTTAAGATATATGCAAACTACAGATGATCGTCAAAATAGGGAAATGAGGAAAAGATTTCCGCTTATCAATATTTTCAAAACAATCAATACAACAACCAAATTTCAATAATTAATACAGTTTTATCATGAAAAAAACATTTTTATCAATTCTGTTCGTTGCATTTACATTGACGATTTCGTGCTCAACAGAGCAGGTTGCCGTACAGTCAGTAGAAAACATGAAGACCGATGAATTGAAATCTTTTGATTCTGCTTTAAAAAGTCTTACTGCTCCAGAAAACAGATCCACTCCTGAAGAAACAGAACGCTTGGGAACTCAGTTAAATGACAGAGCTTTGGAAGTTCTTTTCGTTGCAGCAAGGAAACTGATGAGTTCAACCAATGATAAATCTATTGATTTAAACGCTACTACCAGACTCGATAAGGAAAAAATTATTGTCAAAGCTACTGATAGTTACTTTAAACAGTTAAATCTCATTAAAGCAAACCAAAAATCACAAAATTAAAACGATGAAAAAAATACTATTTTCGTTCGCAATTATACTAGGTGTGTCATTGTCTGCGCAAGGAACCATTCATATTTTTAATTATACGACTTATGAACTAACGAATACATTAGGGGCTTACAGCAGCTCCTCTGGAGGGTGTTATCCGAATGTATCAGGGACAAATAATCCACTTCCTCCAGGGGGAAGTGTCTCATATACCAACTTTAATACCAGTCATATGAGTACGCCTCCGATCAACTATTGGACTATTTATAATGGCACAGGAGCACCCTCTAATCAAACTCCGCCATCACCGATTCTGGGAGTACTTTCAGGAGTTACAACCTGGCAATCAAATAAATTTTCATTACGTTATACAAGTGGATCATCTGTTCCGTATGGAGGCGGCAGTATAGGTGTTGTCGTATGTGGAGCGCCGCCTGTCACGACTTTAACTCCAACTCCGGCGATCCCTTATCCATTTGAGGCATTCTGGTTCACTGCTGGTGGAGAGACTTTTTTTGTTCTTCAACCTTAATACCCAATCTTTTTATGAAAAAACTCTTACTACCCCTCTTTTTATTCTCTATAGCATTTTTTAATGCTCAAGGAATTTTATATCTTCACAATTATTCAGGCTACGATCTACAAATGCGCTTAGTAGCACAACATGTCTCAAGCTGCACTCCTGCAGTTATAGGCAGTCTTGATTTTCCAGCTAATACTAGTGCGCAATTTGATAATTATAGTGAATTTCCTCCTTATGCAAATGGATTCACTGTTTTATTACCAGGTGCACCTTCAGCTATCTATCAACCTGCCGGATCTGGCTTGTTGACATCATTATCACCTATTACACAATGGAAGTATGCTTGGTTCAATACGAGATATGCAGGAACTCTAAATAACACCAATGACATTGACTTCAATATGGCGGACCCTAATAACTTACCATGTAATTTTTCAGGAACTGATTATGTAGATGGTGCTTTGACCGATGCATTTTGGTTCACCATACCATCAATGAATGCGACATATCTCCTGATTCAACCATGATTTTTAAATGTCATAAAAAAATAAATAGTAGAAGTTCCAATTGATTTTTAAGGCAACGACTCTAATTAATTGCTTTACAGGTAAGTATTTGCTTGTATAACTAACAAAAATGGAAAAAAATACACGAGAATTTCGATTGTCGCTTAACAATTGTCGCTTAACAATAGCAAAAGATTAATATTTAGAATATATAAACAAATCAAACGATCAAAATCAACAACCAAATTTTAACAATTTAATACAATTTTATCATGAAAAAAACATTTTTATCACTTCTGTTCATTGCATTTACATTGACGATTTCTTGCTCAACAGAACAGGTTGCCGTACAGTCAGTAGAAAACATGAAGACCGATGAATTGAAATCTTTTGATTCTGCTTTAAAAAGTCTCACTGCTCCAGAAAACAGATCAACTCCTGAAGAAACAGAACGCTTGGGAACTCAATTAAATGATAGAGCTTTAGAAGTTCTTTTCGCTGCATCAAAGAAACTGATGAGTTCAACCAATGATAAATCTATTGATTTGAATGCGACTACCAGACTGGAGAAGGAGAAAATCATCGTAAAGGCTACCGATAGTTATTTTAAGCAATTAAGTATTATTAAAGCTAACCAAAAATCACAAAACTAAAACGATGAAAAAAATACTATTCTCAGTAGCAATTATATTAAGCGGATCATCGTTTGCGCAAGGAACCATTAATATTTTTAACTATACGACTTATGATCTTAGCAACTCTTTGGTAGCTTCCAACTCTTCTTCTGGATGTTCTCCCAGTGTTTCAGGATCAAATCACCCAATTCCTGTTGCAGGTGGGGGAAGTGTCCAATACGATAGTTTTAATACCAGTCCCACAAAGACACCTCCGATAAACACATGGACAATTTATAGTTCCTCGGGAGTGCCCTCTACCCAAACCGCACCTTCACCGATACTGGGAGTACTTTCAGGAGTTACAACCTGGCAAATGAATAAATTTTCAGTGCATTACCCAGGTGGATCTGCAGTACCATATGGAGGTGCGAGCATAGGTGTTATTACATGTGGGGCGCCGGCTGTCACCACTTTAGCTCCAACTCCGGCGATTCCTTACCCATTTCAGGCATTTTGGTTTACTGCTGGTGGAGAAACTTACTTTGTTCTTCAACCCTAATACAAAATCTTTTTTATGAAAAAATTCTTACTACCCCTATTTTTATTCTCCATGGCATTTTTCAATGCACAGGGAGTCTTATATTTACAAAATTACTCGGGCTACGATCTACAAATGCGTTTAATAGCACAACATGTCTCAAACTGCACTCCTGAAGTTGTAGGAAGTGTCAGTTTCCCGGCCAATACTCAAGAGGTATTTAATGCTTACATTAATTTTCCTCCGTATCTAATGGGGGGATTCGGTGTTCTTTTACCAGGGGCATCATCAGGTATCTCTCAACCTGCGGGATCTGGCTTGTTGCAATCGTTATCGCCTATTACAAAATGGAAGTATGCTTGGTTTCAGACGAAGTACGCTGGAACTACCAATAATACCAATGACATTGACTTTAATATGGCAGATCCTTCTAACTTACCATGTAGTTTTTCAGGAACTGATTATGTCGATGGTGCTTTGACCGATGCATTCTGGTTTACCATACCGTCAATGAATGCAACCTATCTCGTGATTCAATAATGATTTCAAACGTCAAACAAATAAATATTAAAAAATTCCAATTGATTCGTAAGGCTAAGATTATAATTATTTGCTTTACAGGGAATTATTTGCTTAAATAACCGGCAAAACTGGAAAAACATACAAGGTTTCCGCGTATTAGCGTAGCAATAGCAATAGCAAGAAAGATTAATATTTGTAATCTAAAAACAACCAACTCAACAACCAAATTTTAATAATTTAATACAATTTTATCATGAAAAAAACATTCTTATCAATTCTGTTCGTTGCATTTACATTGACGATTTCGTGCTCAACAGAACAGGTTGCCGTACAGTCAGTAGAAAACATGAAGACCGATGAATTGAAATCTTTTGATTCTGCTTTAAAAAGTCTTACTGCTCCAGAAAACAGATCCACTCCTGAAGAAACAGAACGCTTGGGAACTCAATTAAATGATCGAGCATTAGAAGTTCTTTTCGCTGCATCTAAAAAACTGATGAGTTCAACAAATGACAAATCTATTGATTTGAATGCTACTACCAGACTCGAGAAGGAGAAAATTATCGTAAAAGCTACAGATAGTTACTTTAAGCAGTTAAACCTAATTAAAGCTAACCAAAAATCACAAAACTAAAACGATGAAAAAATACTATTTGCGCTAGCTATACTATTAGGTGTGTCATTGTCTGCGCAAGGAACTATTAATATTTTCAACTATACTGGTTATGATCTTAGCAACTCACTGATAGCTTACAGTTCGTCCTCTGCAGGGTGTTATCCATATGTTTCAGGAACAAATCACCCAATTCCTGTAGTAGGAGGTGGGGGAAGTGTTCAATATAACAGTTTTAATACCAGCCAAACGAATACGCCTCCTATCAGCCAATGGACCGTCTATAATGCCACAAGTGCTTCTACTCAAACTGCGCCTTCGCCCATACTGGGAGTACTTTCAGGAGTTACAACCTGGCAATCAAATAAATTTTCAGTGAATTATCCAGGTGGGACAGGGGTGCTTTACGGAGGCGCAAGTATAGGTGTTATTACATGTGGTACGCCCGCTGTAACTACTTTAACTCCAACTCCGGCGATTCCTTACCCGTTTACTGCATTCTGGTTCACCGCTGGTGGAGCTACCTATTTTGTTCTCCAATAATAAATATTAAATCTTTATGAAAAAAATATTCTTACTACCCCTATTTTTATTCTCTATTGCATTCTTCAATGCACAGGGAAAATTATATCTACAAAATTACTCAATATACGACTTGCAAATGCGGTTAGTAGCACAACATATCTCAAATTGCACTCCTGAAGTGGTAGGAAGCGTTAGTTTCCCGGCCGCTACTCAGGAGGAATTTGACGATTATAGTGAGTTTCCTCCTTATGCAACAGGATTCGGTGTTCTATTACCAGGTGCAACATCAGCTATTTATCAAGCTGCAGGATCTGGCTTGTTGCAATCACTATCACCCATTACCCAATGGAAGTATGCATGGTTTCAGACAAAGTACGCCGGAACAACCAATAATACCTATGATATTGATTTTCATATGGCAGATCCGAATAACTTACCATGTAGTTTTTCAGGAACTGATTCTGTTACGGGAGCTTTGACAACTGCATTCTGGTTTACCATACCATCAATGAATGCAACCTATCTCGTGATTCAATAATGATGTAAAAACTCAACAAAAAGTAAATACTAGAAAGCTTCAATTTATTCGTAAGAATATTTTGAGGCTTTTTTAATTATTATATTTTTTAGGCATTCTTTTTTTTACTAAAGACAGATAATAATTTTACATCAGTAGTTCCGCAATTGATACATCAAGAAGGTTACTTATATAACAGTAACTTTCTGTTAAACTATTATGTGAAAATTAAATTTATTTTTTGACTCAGGTAATTTTCTGCTAAAATATTTCCCTCTTTTTATCACTGTTTCAGCTACAGAATGTCATGATATTATTGTGCAATTCTAAAATTAAATGCAAATATTGAGATTGGGAAATCTTGTATTTTGTTGATTTTATATATTACTAGTTAGTTTTGTACAGCATTTTTTTCCTGGGAATAAAAAACTGTAGTAAATGGTAATTAATATCCCAGGAACTAACATTGAGACCAATCCGAAATGTGCAGAAATTAATGCTCCTAATGTACATCCTAAAAAAAAGCCGACTAAGAGTACCAACGACTTTTTTAATTCGATTACTTTTTCAAAAGTTTTTCTTGTGGAGATGTATGAGAAGAAATCTACAATGGCTACCGTCATATTTCCCGTCATAACTGTAGTAGGACCAAATACCGAGTTTATGTAAATTCGGGTTGCAGTGTTTTGAATTCCCATCGCGAACACAATCATCATTAGCATTAAATGATAAACGAATCCTGTGTCAATACTGAACTGTCTTAACAAGTATGCGCCAATGCCGGCCACGATTAATACTATACCAATGCCTCTAAATAAGCCGCTTTGGTTTTGATAATGATTGTCCACTTTTTTTGTTATTATGATTGCCGATATAAATACTGGCAGACTCATAAGATTTATAAAGTCACGTAAAACAGGATGTTGAGATAGTTTGTATGCAAACACTACAATATTTCCGGTTATATGAGCAGAGAATAGACCATCTGCTGCCGTAAATGTACTAGCATCTACGAAACCGGCACTGAAAGCCATTATCAGTGATGAATAAAAAACAACATCTTTTTTCATAGAGCTTAATTTACAAGAATGATTTTCCCTGTGTGAGAGCCATTCTCCAGAAGTTTATGAGCTTCTGCCGCTTCGGAAAAAGGAAAAGTTTTAAAGATTACAGGTCTGAATTTACCGGAAACGATTAACGGCCAGACTTGCTGCTGAATTTCCTGAGCCAGCTGTTTCTTGAAATCATATGCTCTGCTTCTAAGTGTGCTTCCGGTAATGGTGAGCCTTTTTACCATTACTTTCCAGATGTCGAGATCAACGCGGCTGCCGTCTACAGCGTTGATATGAACCAATCTGCCTTCCGGTTTCAGGATATTTATATTTTTGGACAGGTAATCGCCACCAATCATATCGAGAATAACATCTACACCTTCATCTTTTAATTTGGTTTCGAAGTTCTGTGTTTTATAATTGATGAACGAGTCTGCACCAAGTTCAAGACACTTTTGGCCTTTTTCCTCGGATCCTACCGTAACAATTACTTTTGAGCCAAGGGCTTTTGCGATTTGGATTCCTGTGATTCCGATGCCGCTGTTTCCGCCGTGAATCAGGAGTGTTTCTTCAGGCTTCAATCGGCCTCTCTGAAAGACATTTGACCAAACGGTGAAAACAGTCTCCGGTAAACTTGCTGCTTCCGCAAAACTTAAATCTCCGGGAATCGGAAGGCATTGACCTTCTCGCACGCCGACGTATTCCGCATAGCCACCGCCTGCAAGCAGTGCACAAACCCTGTCACCAACAGTAAAATTTACTACATCGGGTCCGGTTTTTACCACTGTTCCTGCAACTTCCAATCCCAGTACATCTGCCGCCACACCTTCCGGCGCAGGGTAATTGCCTTCTCTTTGGAAAACGTCGGAACGGTTTAGTCCCGCTGCTTTCACTTCTATCAAAACCTGGTCGCCATAGATCTCCGGTGTTGGATACTCTTCTAATTTCAGAACCTCAGGTCCTCCGTATTTTGTTATTACAACTGCTTTCATTTTTTTTTACTTTTAATTGTTAGATTCAGATCAAACTTTCTTCCAAGTCAGTTTGTGCTTTACCAGTCTTGAATTGCTGGTGAAAGGTTTCCCGCTTTCCAGATGCAGAAATCCATCTTCAAACTTAACCATCCGGTTTTGCGTTTGTCCCGTCCAGTTGGGAAACAGTGACACATACATTGTGTGGCTCACGGTCTGTGCATCATCATCCGTTGCAAATGGTCCGGAGTAAGCAAGATAAGTTGAGCCTTCTTCCGTATATTCTTCCGGTGTTGCGTTGCTCCAGTGTTCCTGTTTGAAATTTGTACGATTGGGATTCATTATCTGTGCCGACATATAGCCGTCGGGACTGTAGATAATTACACCTTTGGGATTCTCTCCCATCGGCTGTGTGGTTTCGCTGCCATCTTCGGGAACTTCAATTAGTTTAACCAAAGTCCAGGTTCCTATCAGTTTATCAAACAATTTTTCCATAACTTTAATTGAAATGAGCGTACCGAAATACGCTCATCATTATTTTTTTAGTTAAAAGGCTGATTGTATTTTCCTGTCAGCGCTTTATTTTCTATACTTTTTGCAAAGTTTGGAGTTTCTTCGTGATTGTGAGCGTCGGATGCGGCTTGTCTTGCGGCTGCAGCATCTGCCAATACAATTCCATTTTCTTTAATATATTCAAGCATCTCAGGCGTTGCTGTTGCGTGGATCTCGTTGGTGTACAATGTTGTGTTGTCATCAATTTTTGTGGCTTTCAGTTCCCATAAAACCTGCACTTTTGTGCGTCCGCCTTTGGTGATAGAATCTGAGATTGATAACATTCTGCAATAATCTGCTCTGTGTTCCACAGCAACATAGTGCTGAATCATTAAAGCATCGCCAATCGTTTCCACATTCAATGAAACCGGCTGGCCATCATAAGTTGTAGAGATTCCTGCGCCAATGTGCTGTGTAGAGCATCTTTGATATTCAGCGTCCGGAAGGTTCAATAACCAATCTGCAATGTTAACTTTTTCGATTGGAGCGTTGATAATTGCCGTAACAGTAGAGTGAGACAATGTGTTTTCTGGGGTTTGTAGAATTTCCATAATGTTTGAATTTTAATTGTTTATGTATTTGATTAATTTGATGATGTAAAAATATTGAGTGTTAATCTGAAAATCAATTGTGATTCGATGAACGGGCATAAAGTGTCGTCGGATAAGGCTGATTAGAAATTAAGCTCAAAAAGAATTTTATTTAAATAAAAACAAAGAAAAAATCACTGGGTCCCCAGTGATTTAATCATAAATTTATCAGAATTGTTAATTGTAATAATCAAGTTTCTTCAGAATAAAATGGTCTTATTAAACAGATCAATCACTTTGCGTGCAAGAACAAAACCGAATGCCATTGCTGCAATAATAAGTAAAGCAACCATTCCATCAGAAAGAGAAATTCCCAACAGGGAAAGGCTGGATGATGTGCTGTTCTCTTCAATTTTAACTAATGCACTGGACATCCGGAAAAGAAACACACCTGGAATCAGTGATACAACAGATGCGAAGCCAATCCCAGCAAATGGAAGGTTATATTTTTTGGCTAATGGTGCGGTTATTATACCTGCTACGAAACAGGCTAAACAGGCTGCGATTATAACATTTAAATGATAAGCTGACATTCCTTCCCATCTTATTAAGTGAGCTGCCATTCCTGCAAATAGTGGAAATATCAACATTCTGTAAGGCATAGAGAAAAATATACCATATGAGATGGCGGCAATACCTGCTGCTATCATATCAACGTAGAAGGGGATTGATAAAGAAGTGGCACTAGGTGGCAAACTCTCACCACAAATACCAAGGCCAATCAATACCCCAGCGCAAATAGTAAAAATCGTAAGCAGCGCAAATGATAGCCTTGCTGCGCCAAGCGGAAGTCGAAGTTGTCCCAAATCCAAGGTTCCATTTAAAAGATGTGGTCCTGGTACAAGTATCATGCACGGACAAACTGCTACAAGGCGAGCCGCTGTGCTGACATTAAGTTTTACTGCAATTGCTCCTATGATACCTGCAAGCAGAGCTGCTGCAAAGGTTTGCATAAACGGACTTGCATTACGTTTGCCCAAAAGGCGACGTATATAAGCTCCCGTTCCTGCGCTTAATGCAATAAGTAACATTGCATAAGGATGTCTGCCGCCGAAAATTATTGCGAGGGCTAAAGCTCCCGTTACGCATGCGAGAATAAATACCGAATTTTTTGATGCTGGTAATTTATCAATCATGAACAATTCATTTTGACAGTCCCGTGCACTTTTGGTTTTTTTCTCAAAAGCAGCAACTATGAAAATAGTTGCTGCTACTTGTGTCATATTAATTTTAGAAGGCTGTACTGAAATAGATCTGGTTAAAATTGTTTTTCCGTCACTTATTTGCAAGTAGATTCCTTCCCAGTCTATACGGAAAAATGATTCGTATTGAAACGCGTCGCTTATTCGTTCTACTGAAGCAATCGTTTCTTTTGTTTCTTGCCCATTTGCGTGTAGGGTTTCCGCTACCAAAAGGATACAGTTAAAATTCTCTTCCAGCTCTTGGTCTGAAGAAGAGTTAACTGTTCCTAGAGGTAAGGATGTGTGCAAACTTGTTAGGCTCCGGCAATTCCGCATCCTACCATATTTAATGGGTTAACTATTTGGTCAAATTGCTCCTCTGTGACTTTTCCAGAACTTAGTGCAGCTTCTTTCAAAGTTGTTCCTTCAGCAATTGCTTTTTCGGCAATGTGCGCTGAATTTTGATATCCGATTACAGGGCTGAGTGCAGTAACCAACATAACGCTTCCGGCGACATATTCTGCAATTTTCTTTTCGTTAAGCTGTGTACCTTCGACTGAGAACTTCTGAAATTTTTCGCATCCGTCACCAAGTATACGTGCGGAGTGTAGAAAATTATTGATGATAATAGGGCGCATCGCATTCAATTCAAAATTACCTTGTGAGCCTGCGAAAGCAACGCCTGAATCATCACCTAAAACCTGTATTGCAATCATAACGATCGCTTCACATTGTGTCGGGTTTACTTTACCGGGCATAATAGAAGATCCTGGTTCATTTTGTGGAAGTTCTAATTCTGAAATGCCACAACGTGGACCAGATGCTAACCAACGCATATCGTTTGCTATTTTCATTAATGAGACACTCAAACCACGAAGTGCAGCGTGAGCAGTTACCATTGCGTCTAATGAGCCTTGAGCCATAAATTTATTAGGGGCCGTTATGAAATCTTTACCAGTTAATTCTGCAATTTTCGCTGCTACATTCACACTGAAACCTTTTGGAGCATTCAATCCTGTACCGACAGCAGTTCCGCCAACCGCAAGTTTAAGGAGACCATCACGAGATTGTTTGATTTGTTCAACACAAGCACGAAGCTGCGCTGCGTAACCCGACCATTCTTGCCCTACTGTGAGTGGTACGGCATCTTCAAGATGTGTGCGGCCAATCTTCACAACATCTTTCCATTGCTCAGATTTAGCTTCGATAGCCGCAGCCAAACTTTCAACCTTCGGCACCAGTCGCTCATCAATTTCTATGATAGCTGCAATGTGCATAGCTGTTGGAAAAGTATCATTACTACTTTGCCCCATATTCACATCGTCATTAGGGCCAATCGGTTGTTGACTTCCCAATTCACCACCTAGCAATTGAATACTTCTGTTAGATATTACCTCATTTACATTCATATTGCTTTGAGTTCCTGAACCTGTCTGCCAAACATACAGTGGATATTCGCTATCCAACTTTCCGGCAATCGTTTCGTCAGCGGTTTGGATAATTGCATCTGCTTTCCATTTTGGCAATCTGCCAGCTTCAAGATTAACTAATGCACAGGCCTTTTTTACATAACCATAGGCATGATAAACCTCTTTAGGCATACGGTCATTACCGATTGAAAAGTGAATAAGGGAACGCTGGGTCTGAGCACCCCAATATTGATTGGCCGGTACTTCAACATCACCCATACTATCGAACTCTTTTCTAGTTTCTGCATTGGAATTAATACCAATAGGAACATTTTTTAATTCATATTGTTTTTCTGTCTGAAGGTTGTTTTTTGAATTTTCCATTTTTAAAATATTTTTGTTGATGAGTTACATCCTTTTGTTGACGTAAATCTACAGAGTATAAACAGCTAGGTTTCTTCAACTTCTTTGGATCGGCAAAAAGTATCGTTGAATGCGGTGGAAAAATCGATCGCTTTTTTGAGTGATGATTTTTCGAACTTCAATTAAAGGCTATGATAGGGTGGGGAATTATAAATATTATTTTTACCAAAATTTTTTAATTTTTTTTAGCTTAACACCGATAAATCTTAAGGTGAATTCGAGACTTAACTGAGTTTAACTCACTGAAAAACTGCGTGATAGGGTTGTGTAAATGTTCAAAGTCCTGTCCGGATCGCAACTATAATATCAAAGTAGTACAAAAAACTTTAAAACGTATGTTTTAAAGTTTTTTTTGTTTTCAGTAACAGTTTAAAAAAATAAAAAAGATCACGAAAATATAAAAAGCTCACTGAGGAGCCGTTCAGTCTTCGAATCTTGTGTTAAGGTTACTGGGTTTGTTTTAAATCTCGACGCTATACGAACTCTATCCTTTTTGAAACGCTTTAGGTTTGACTGCATAATGTTCCTTAAACACTTTTGCAAAATGGCTTAAGTTAGAAAAACCAAGGCTATAGCCTACTTCTGACACCGTCATTTTATTTTCTTTTAAAAGACGTGCTGCTTCTCTCATCCTAAACTTTTGATAATAGCTAAAAAAACTATCTCCGAATATTTGTTTGAATAATCTTTTAAACTTAGACTCGCTCATTGCAATGAGATCCGCAAAATCCTTAATAACTGGAGATTTATCAAGTTCACTTAATATTTTGTCTCTGACATGATAAATTTTGTGAACATCATTTTCATTAAGTGCGTACACTTTGTAATGTCCTCTTTTTAAAAGCTCTTTTAGGGTTAGACATATTAACTCTTCTGCTTTTATTTTAAAATAAAAATCACTTAACGAGTCTGGAATATCTGATTCTAAAATATCCAAGGCTACTTCCTGTATTTTTGGTGAAATGAACTCTTCAAAAAGAATTGCTTGTTCGCTGCCTATCAGATTTCCAAGAATTTCATTTTCATTATTCTGATCTAAAAAAGTCAGTAAACTATCAGAGTCAATGCCAATAAATATAGATTTGAATTTAGTCTTTGCGGGATAAAAGGTTTCAAAATTCAATTTTCCCCTTATAATTTGTATTGTTGGTAAATCATTGGTTGCAGACTTTATTTTGGAATTTAAGTCTGGGAAAATGTTATTATAAGAAAAAATAATTTTATTCAGTGTGTCTTGATTTCCAAATCTTTTAGCCAGAATATCATCATTAAACTCATAAGCACTTACGATCATATCAATGGAATTAGCCAACCTGAATCCCCTCAAATAACCGGCTCCTTTATCTTTTGGTATTTTCAGTACTCCATTTTTAACTTCAGAGCCTAGCAAACTGGCAAAACTTTCTAAAAAACCTGTTTCTTTTTTAACATTTAATGCTATCATATTTGGCCGTTTACAGTTATTTTATTGCCAAATATAGCTATTATAACTCTTGTTGTTGAAATTATCTTTGCATTACAAATTTTAAAATTTAGAAAAATGAAAAAATTTAAAAAAACAGCTATCGTAAATACAAATGTGTTTGATGGGAATACAGTGTTGGGGATCAAGACTGTATTGTTTGAAGATGGTAAAATTGTAAAAATATCAGATTTCATACCACAACAATCAGAAAATGGGAATGATATTTCTTTAGAAGATACGGAAATAATTGATGGTACAGGGACAACTTTATTGCCCGGGCTAATAGATGCCCATGTCCATACTTCGGAAGACTCACTTGCCGATGCTTTAAAGTTCGGGATCACTACTGAACTTGAAATGCAGGGCGGGATGACAAAAAGAGGCCGAGAAATGCAAATGAAAAATTGGGACATTGTAGCCGATGTTCGCTCCTCAGGAATGGCGCTTACTGCTCCGGGAGGACATCCTGATGAATTAATTCCTAAAGAGGAAGGTATACCGAGTTTTATCCTGAAAAAGATGGAGAAAATGACAGAGCGGGAAAAACAGGATTTTATATCATCTTTTGCAGAACGAAACAAAGAAGATGAGGTTAAATTAGATGTTACAACCATTGAAGGTGCTGTGGAATTTGTAAACCAACAGATGGAAAATGGAGCCGATTATTTTAAAATAATGATTGAAGAAGGTACTGTAATGAATGCACCTGGTTTACCGATGATACAACCCAATGTGCTAAAAGCAGCAGTTGATGAAGCGCACAGATTAGGTAAAATTGCAATTGCACACGTATTAACTGCTGAAGCCGCAAAGACCGCAGTTGAAGTAGGTGTTGATGGGCTTGCCCATTTATTCATCGACAGACCGGACTGGACGCCTGAACTGATTAAATCTATTGCCGATAAAGGTATTTTTGTGACACCCTGCCTGGTTCTGAATTCTTCTATAATTGGTAATTCTGCTTGTCATATTGCCAAAGACGAAAGGGTAGAACCCAAGCTTAACGAAGACTGGAAAATGACGATGTGCTCCTGCTTCAATACTTTCCCATCGGGTAATATGGAGGATAATTACAATAACGTAAAAGATTTATTTGATGCAGGTGTAGATATCCTAGTGGGCACAGATGTATCGGTGCCTATGGCGCATCTTGGAGGTCTTGCACACGGTGTGAGCGTGCATCATGAAATGCAATTATTGGTTCAGGCAGGCTTAACTCCAATAGATGCTTTAAGATCTGCTACTTCTGTTACTTCCAAAAGATTCAGTTTAAATGACAGGGGTACTATTGCTGAAGGAATGAGAGCTGATTTACTTTTAGTAAAAGGAGATCCAACTGAAAATATTTCAGATACTTTATCTATAGTAGGTATTTGGAAAGAAGGGAAATATTGTTATCCATAATGTAGCGATGATAGTAACAAATCCGATGCAATTCTCAAATTCATTTTTAAAGATCATTTAGCATAACTATTGAATGTTAAATGTGTCTGCTTAAAGTTGCTGTTTGCTGTAAATCTGTGTACGGTAAATCTTGTCAGGTGTTTTTCACCAAGGTAAGCAATAAAAAACTGTCAGTCAAAGCTTTGACGCTGTGAAAGATTTCTTTCTGCACTGCAATCATCTGCATTTTTCTGAGAGTGAAATTTTGATGTTCGCTTGTAAACGCTATGCTGCCTTCCAGAACCTGAATGCTTTGTAGGTCCTCCGCTTTATGCGGCTTTAATTGTGCCTCACTCCGGAGTCCTATAAGCACTACGGTCATTGCTTCTGATTTGAAAATTGTTACAGAATTGCGGTCGCTTTCGCTCCATGCTGCTTCGCTTTTGATTTGTGCGATAAAGTCATTTAAATTCATTTCAACAATCTGGGCATTTAAAAGACGATCACCATCCGGGCGTAATGGTGTAGCGTCATTCGATTTAATTTCCATTATGATATTGTTTTTTATTTATATAATTGTTGCTTTCGCTCAAGATTTTGATTGTCAGATAATGCTGTTTCTGTTCGTAAAGTTTAAATTAAAATCAAATTTATCAGGCTTTATGATGTTGCCGGTGCGGAGATCTACCCTGGATCCATCTACTAAAATTTGTCCCTTTAGATTTTTCACATACAATGAAGCTCCCCGTTTGAAAGGCTTTAAACTCTTTGAACTTACTTCCCTTGCGTTAATGATCATTACCGAGCCGGTACCTTTACACAATGTCTTGAACCCTCTTTCAATAGTTATCGACATGTCGCCATTGATATTGACTCCCAGGTAATTCTGGTGGGAAAGCACTGTTTTTATGAGTTTCTTAAAGTCGGAATGGTTACCGAAAGGTAGATTGATAAAGCAGTTTTTAATGAGACCTAAGCCTGCTTCAGCCTTTTTTGTGCCGATCATCAAATCTGATAATGCCATTGCAGCTGTATTAATTCCGATCAGTGTGAAGTTCTCATCTGTCAGATATGTGCTGTAAACCAATTCGGTAAGAAAACCGGCACAGAAAAAGCTGTAAATTTCAGAAGGTTCACCAATCAGGATAATGGTATTCGCATTACATATTCTGGAATTATATTCGTCATCTGCCTTATTGATATTAATAATTCCAAAATGAGTATGTTTACTCTGAAGTAATGATTCGCAACATGCTTTAAGTAATTCTTCACAGTCTTTTGACGCTGAAGACACAATCTCAATGCGGTGTTCTTTTTCATGCGATATTAATTGAAACAGATGGTTAGTTGCAATACTTCGTTTAACGACTGCTCCCGTTTCATCGTACTCCTGTGTGATAGTATGTCCTGAAATAATAATCTTACCTTTTGGATACATAGCTTTACGTATTTAATTAGACATTTCTTGCTTTTAGATTAATGTAGTAATTTTCGTTTTGCAGTGTATCTGGTAGGCTCGAATGGTGGCAAAATTTCTGCCATCAATAGCTTGTTTTTTACGCTCTTGATCTATGTATTGGGGTTCAGATTTTGTATAAACAGCAGCTTCGGGTGGAGCTGCTAAAAATAGTGCTGGCTTTTTCATATCTTGAATTTGGTAATCCAAACATAAAAAAGAAAGAAATGATATTTTATGACGTTAGTCACAGTACTCATATTTGTGTATCACAATGTGAGATCGATGCAGTAGGTTTTCAACCAATTATTTATTGTGAATAAATAAAGATCGATCAAATACATTCAGCATCAGTAATTTTCCCTTAAATTACTAATAAAATATTTTACTGTTAATCAGTTTTAAGATTTGGTCATCCTCCATTTTTTTAATGGTTCTGATAACAGTTTCAATTCTTAAGCCTGTGATCGAAGCGAGCTGCTTTCGGGTGAGATAAATTTCAAACGAATATTTTTCTTTATTGTTACTGTAGCTTTTAAAATAGTTAAACACACCTAAAAGACGAACTTCAGGTTTTAGCGATAGATTATGTTGCATCATAATAAATTTCTGATATAGTCTTTCAGATAAAAATTTATTAATATCCATAGAAACATCGGGATTTTCAGCAAGTAATTGTAAGAAACTTTCTTTTGATATTTTTATGATTTCACTGGTTAGCAGCGCCTCTGCGTTTACCGGATATCTTTCCTCAATAAAAAGCAGCAATTCACAAACACTTTGCCCCGGAATCAAGACACTTTGTATAATTTCTTTGGCGTCCTCGTCAAAATGATTTAATTTAATTCTTCCACTGATTATCTGATAATAATATTTAGGAATATCACCTTCATGAAATATAGTTTCGGCGGCCTCTACAGGAATAGTTTCTGCACCATAGCTGTTTAATAGATCGGTGTTAATGAGCATAAGGTTATTAGTTTTTCAAAGCCACACTAGACTTTCGTTGTAAATGGATGCTGTGGTATTAATCGTTAAAAAACGAAAAAAATAAAATTACGCCCGTATAATTTAATATTTTATGATGTAGGTCATAATTTAGAATTTGAATCCTAAGAAGTATACTTATTGCTATAAGCCAACTTAATTTTTTCTAAGATGATTACGATCATAGGATCGCTGTTTTATTGTTGTTATTTTTGAGATACACCAAATTAATGAATATAAATGAGCGATTATTACACCTGTGATAGTGATCTTCCTTTCTTTACACAGAAAGATGCATCACTTGATATTTTACTGCACGTTCGGTATTTCACCGTTTTCAATCAATTTCTTAATACAATTAATATCAGCAAGAAATCTTGTTAGGGAAAAGTTATGTTTTGAAGTGACAATGCTTTAAAAGTAGAGTACTATTTAAAATGAACAGACAGAGAAAGAGATTGAAGTCAATCGGTGTTTTAAAATTGCCACATTATATCAAAAAAGAACCAATCAACAATAAAAGAATATGGAAAATGAAAAATTAGGATCGAACTCGAAGAATGATCAACTTCAAAATCATACCACAGATAACAGCAAAGAAAAGCTGACCACCAATCAGGGGCTTCTGATCAACAATAATCAGGATTCTCTTAAGGTCGGAGAACGTGGGCCTTCACTGCTGGAAGATTTTATTTTAAGAGAAAAAATAACTCATTTTGACCATGAAAGGATTCCTGAAAGAGTGGTTCATGCAAGGGGTTCGGGAGCACACGGTGTTTTTACTTTAAATAAAAGCCTGGAAAAATACACGAAAGCTAAATTTCTGAATGAAGTAGGTGCAGAGACTCCGGTTTTCGTAAGGTTTTCTACGGTTGCCGGGAGTCGGGGGAGTACTGACCTTGCGAGAGATGTAAGAGGTTTTGCCGTAAAATTTTATACTGAGGAAGGGAACTACGATTTGGTGGCAAATAATATTCCGGTGTTTTTTATTCAGGATGCGATCAAATTTCCAGATCTTGTGCATGCAGTAAAACCAGAGCCCGATCACGAAATTCCACAGGCTTCTTCTGCCCATAATACCTTTTGGGACTTTATTTCGCTGATGCCAGAAAGTACGCATATGATCATGTGGTTAATGAGTGACCGTGCAATACCGCGAAGCTACCGAATGATGGAAGGTTTTGGCGTTCATTCTTTTAAATTTATTAATAGTGAAGGAAAGGTACATTTCGTTAAATTCCATTTCAAACCTAAACTGGGAGTGCATTCTGTAGCCTGGCCGGAAGCACAGAAAATCTCAGGAAATGATCCTGATTTTCACCGAAGAGACTTATGGGAAGCTATCGAAAACATGGCGTTCCCGGAATGGGATTTCGGAGTACAGGTCGTACCTGAAGAAGATGAGCATAAATTTGACTTTGATCTGCTGGATCCTACAAAGATCATCCCTGAAGAACTTGTTCCGGTTGAGATTGTAGGAACATTAACCCTCAACAGAAATCCGGATAACTTTTTTGCGGAGACCGAGCAGATTGCTTTTCATCCTGGACATATAGTTCCGGGAATTGATTTCAGCAATGATCCCCTTTTACAGGGCAGATTGTTTTCTTACACAGATACTCAGCTAAGCCGTTTAGGATCTCCAAATTTTCACGAGATACCAATCAACCGTTCTATCAATACCGTTCATAACAATCAACGGGACGGACACATGAGACAGCAGATAGTAAAAGGAAAAGTAAGTTATGAGCCCAACTCTATTGGCGGAGGATGCCCATATCAGGCAATGATTAAGGATGGCGGATTCGCCAGCCAGGAAGAAAGAGTTTCCGGCCAAAAGGTGAGAGCAAGAAGTGAAAGTTTTATCGAACATTACTCTCAGGCAAAGCTTTTTTATAACAGCCAGGCTGAGCATGAAAAAACTCATCTTCAGAATGCATTTATTTTCGAACTTTCAAAAGTTACCATTCCTGCGATCAGAGAAAGAATGGTGGGTCAGCTCGCATTCGTTGATATGGGCCTTGCACAGGCAGTTGCAGCAAAAATCGGAGTTGAGGTGAAAACACTTTCTCAGCCTAATCAAAGTATACCCGCAGATGCAGATCCTGCAGTATTGCAAAGTGAAGAAAGAGAAGGGAAAGTAATGATTTCTGAAGCTTTAAGCATGGCTAATACAGTGAAAAATACCATAGAAAGCAGGGTTATTGGTTTTATGATGACTGACGGTGTCAATGCTTCTGCGGCTGATTTATTAAAAGAGAAATTAGTCACCAATGGTGCAATGGTAAAGATCATATCAGAAAGCACAGCACCGGTTGTTGCATCCGATGGTCAAACTTATATTCCTGATCATTCTCTTTCAAGTACTTCAAGTGTCTGTTTTGATGCATTGCATATTTGTGCGGGAGAAGAATCTGTGAAAGGCCTTTTAAAGCCCGAAAACCTCAATATGACAGTAGATTTCATCAACGAAGCATACAGACATTGTAAAGCTATCTATTTTGGTGAAGGAAGCGAGCTAATCAGTGAATTATCTGACGTCGGAAGAAGAAAGCATACCGATCCCGGCATCATTACCGGCGATGATCTGAATGCAGATCAGCTGTTTGTGAGTGCAATAGCAAAGCACAGAGTGTGGGAATTGGAAAAAGAAAGAAATGGCTTAATATAAGAATCACCTCAATAATTTAAACTTATTATTATGAAAAAAACGGATACGCAAAACAGTAAATCAAATGGAAAGGTTGCCGCAAAATCTTCAGCTGCGAGTGGGCTTAGAGAATTATTCATTGATGAATTGAAAGACATTGTTTATGCTGAAAGAGCGTTGGTAAAAGCATTGCCAAAAATGGCTAAAAATGCTACTGAACCTAAACTTATCGCGGCTATCGAAGAACATGTGAAAGTCACTGAAGGGCAGGTTCGACGATTAGATCAGATTTTTGAACTACTTGGAGAATCAAATCGCGGCAAAAAATGTGATGCCATGGAAGGGCTCATTAAAGAAGGAGAAAGTATTATGGAAGAAACGGAAGCTGGCCCGGTACGTGATGCCGCAATTATTTCTGCATCACAAAAAATCGAACATTATGAAATTGCCTCTTATGGAACTTTGGTTGCTTTTGCTAAAACGCTAGGTGAGGATGAGGTTGCTTCATTGCTGGAAGCTACTCTTGCAGAAGAAAAAGAAGCAGATGCACTTTTAACAGATTCTGCCTATAACTCAATCAATTTTGAAGCTGCAGAAGAAGATGAAAACTAATTAAAACCCAATCAACAAGCTGTATTCTGCAGCTTGTTGATTTTAATTTCACAGATATGGGCAAGAGAAATATTTTAAAAATCATTCCCTTAGTTACTGTTTTTGTACTATCTCCTGTCTCGGCACAGCGGGGAATTCCACCGGGAGACATTACCAAAGTTACCCACTCAACCAATTATCCAGAACATCTTGATTTTCTTCCGGAGATGGTTAATCTCCTTAAAGTTCCTGAAGGATGGAATGTTGCAATAGCCGCTTCAGGTCTCGGGAAGCCGCGAATGCTGTACCACACCCCTTTTGGAATGTACGTTACGAGGCGTGATACCGGTGATGTATTGCTTTTAAAAGATATCAATAATGACGGTAAATTTGAGGATGCAAAAACTGTAGTGGCCGAATTCAAAGGGGTTCACGGGATTACCATGAAAGATGGATCAATCTATCTGTGCAACAATAACGAGTTGCGCAGATATAAAATTAATGCAGATGGTACGCTTACGAATAAAGAAATGCTGTTCAATGATATGCCGAGTGCAGGTCAGCATCCCAACAGAACAATGGATTTCGGACCAGACGGTAAACTGTATATTTCTATAGGAACGATGTGCAATGACTGCAAAGAGTCTGATCGTGAAGCCGCTACCATCGTACAGGTAGACCCTATAACCTGGAAGCGAACCATCTTTGCATCAGGACTGCGGAATAATATTGGATTTGACTGGCATCCCCAAACAAACGAAATGTGGGGAATGGATAACGGAGGAGATGCTAAAGGTGATGACTGGCCGCCTGAAGAATTAAATAATATAAAAGAAGGTAAAAATTACGGTTATCCTTTTGCCTATGCTAAAAAAGAAGTCGATCAGAGCCGTGAAGACCCTGCGGGAAACAGCAAAGAAAAGTGGGCAGAAAATACTGAACCTTCGGTAATGGAATTTCAGGCACATATGGCACCGATAGGATTTCAGTTTTTCCCGAAAAATTCACCTTACAGCGGAGACGCACTTGTCAACTGGCACGGCTCATGGAACAGAAGCAAGCCTGTAGGCTTTAAAGTTCAGCGTGTAAAATTTGTAAACGGCCAGCTCCAAGGAGCAGAAGATTTTCTGACAGGTTTCCTTAAAGGTAAAACCAGATTTGGAAGGCCGGCGGGAGTTGCCATTACTTCAACAGGGGACGTTTTTATTTCTGATGACGCAAACGGAGTCATTTACAGCATCAAACAAAAATAAACGGTATGAAAAAATTAGTATTATGTATATTTCTGGTAGGATGTGCATCGGCAATTCCTGATCAGCCCACTGCAAGAATAGAGTTTAATGCACCAGAATCATATCCTGAAGGAATTGCCTATGACAGTATTTCCGACGTATATTTCGTTTCATCAGCAAGATTGGGAAGTGTAGGGAAAGTTACCCCATCGGGAGCCTACAGTTCAATGATTAATGATCCATCCTTTAAATCTACTTATGGTGTAAAAGTACATCCTGACGGAAAGCGTTTGTTTGTATGTGTTGGTGATGCTAATTACAGCAAATTTACATCTCCTGACACAAGAAAAAAGATGGCGAGATTAGTCGGTATCGAATTGTCAACAGGAAAAAAAACAGATGATGTTGATCTCTCAAAATTGGTTCCGGGCAATCATTTTGTCAACGATCTTACATTTGATAACCAGCAGAATGCTTATGTTACGGACAGTTTTTCAAACGTAATCTATAAAGTAACATCTACGGGACAGGCATCTGTATTTGCTGACAGCCCAATGTTTAAAACAGAAGGTATCGGGTTAAACGGAATTGTCTATCATCCTTCGGGATATCTCCTTACCGTGAGCAGCGGAACCGGTGCGCTTTATAGAATCGATTTAAATAATCCAAAAAATATAACTAAAGTAGCCACAGAGCAATTCTTTGTCAATGGTGACGGACTACTACTAACTGACAATCAAAGACTCGTGGTAGTACAGAATGGAGGAAGTGATAAAATATATGAGCTGACATCAGAAGATAATTGGTCTTCAGCAAAATTATCGGCGTCCACTTTAGCGGCGGATCGTTTTACCTATCCCTCAACTGCTGCGATGGCAAGAGATAAAATCTGGGTAATGAATGCAAAATTTTCAGAGCTTACAGACAGCACATCGGTTCCGTCAAAGAAATTTGCCATTCAGCATGCACGACTGCTGCCGCTTCCAAAATAAATCCCAACTTTTATAATCTACATTAATTATCAATAACAAATTATTAAATTATTATGAAAAAATCAATTGTAATGCTTTTAGCAATCGCTGCCGCAGTAGCATGTAACAAAAAAGAAACAACTGCTGCCACTGATCATGTCGGAGATGATACGGCAACTAATACAGAAATGTCTGCCACGGTAGATTCAGGAACAATGTCTGGAGATTCAGCTTCATTGGCAAATAACCAGTCTCAGACACCTGCGTTAAATGATCAGGACAAAAAATTTGCTGATGCGGCAGCAAAAGGCGGAATGATGGAAGTAATGGCCGGTGAACTTGCCTCAAAAAATGCTACCAATCAAACAGTAAAAGCCTTGGGAGAAATGATGGTAAAAGACCACACGAAAGCAAATAATGAGCTGAAGCAATGGGCATCGGCAAATGCCTATACCTTACCTACGAATCTGGATGCTGCCCAACAGAAAAAATATGATGAGCTGAAAACTAAAAAAGGAGCAGAATTCGATCGTATGTATACAGATCAAATGGTGACTGACCACAAGAAAACCATTGCCGATTTTAAAAAAGAAGCCTCTGAAGGTTCTGATACTTCTTTGAAAGGATTTGCAAGTAAAACCCTTCCGGCCTTAGAACATCATTTAATGGAATCTGAGAAAGCTAAGGATGCTGTGAAGTAATGAAATACGTCAAATGATTTATTTAGCCAATCAAATCCTTGTTTATCAACTAAATTATTGTTTTCAACCTGCTTTTAAGCAGGTTTTTTCTTTTAAATGAAAAAATAAATGGGTATGACTTACCTCATAATTTTTTTTGAGTATTTATAATAAGTTTGAGTATGTATATATAATTGATGTATCAGATAGTAAACAAAAAATAACAAAGTTTATGAGTCCAAAAGGAAAATTATTGATTATTGGCGGAAATGAGGATCGAGCAAATAATGAAGTCGAAATGGAGGAGAACAACCACGAATTTTCAACTGATGAAATTCTTAAATTATTGGCAAAATCAAAAGATGACCGAATAGAAGTTATTACCATTGCGAGCTCGGAACCGGAGAGCATGCGTGATATTTATCAAAAAACATTTGACGAGATCGGTTATACCAATTTTGGGTTTTTGCATGACGTAGACGGTTCTACGCCCATCGACTTATATTTAGAAAGAATATCAAATTCAAAAACAGTATTCTTTACGGGAGGCGATCAAACAAGAATTTGTCAACACCTGAAAGATTCGGCTATTCAAGGTTTACTTAAAGAGAAATATCAGACAGAGGAAGGATTTATTATTGCAGGTACCAGTGCAGGAGCGATGTGTCTCCCCGAAATTGTTATCTGTGAAGCAGAAAATGGTGAGGCAATACTGGCCGATGATATTAAACTTGAATCCGGGCTCAACCTTATTAATAATCTTATTGTTGATACGCATTTTGTCCGCCGTGGTAGATTCGGCAGATTAGCACATGCTATTTTGCTACACCAGCAACTTCAGGGTATCGGCTTGGGAGAAGATACTGCTTTACTTATAGAAGATGGTAATAAAGCAGTCTGCAAGGGTTCCGGAATGATTATTATAATCAATGCCAAGAATATAGGACAGACCAATATAGATTCGGCAGAAGGAGGATGCCCCGTATATGTAGAAAATCTCTCCGTTCACCTCTTAACAGAAAACTGCATCATTGACTTGAATACAGGTAAAGTAGAAGGTCCTGATATGAATAATGAGATTAAACCGTAGTATATACTAGGCTTTACGTTTCGGAATATTGCTCCACTTCCAATTCTTATTTTAAAAACTATTCAATCAATGTAGATCAGATTTATATTCTGCATGTAAATCAATAATTAATTTTTTAGCTATACTTAATAGACTTCACCGGGGAAATTTTACTGATCAGATAGCTCGGAATAATCAAGGCCAATCCGGAAATAAATAAAATGCCTGCAGAGATTGAAAGAATAATAAGAGGATTTAAATCTACAGGAACAACGCTGACATAATAGTCTTTCGGGTCTAATTTAATAATTCCAAAAAACTTTTGAACTAAAAGAAGTCCAAGACCAATGGCGTTTCCGAAAAGCAAACCAGGTACCATAATAATTAATGTGTAATTGATAAAAGTAGCTCTTATCTGACCATTAGTTGCCCCTAAAGTCTTAAGTAAACCAATAGAATTTGTTCTTTCGATAATCAAGATAAGCAGAACCATAATGATATTAATAATCACTACCGTTAGCATAATGGTAATAATGATCCCGATGTTGGTGTCAAAAAGACCTATCCAATCATTGATTTGCGGGAATTTATCTGTTGCCTTTTCTGCGTAATTTTTATAGCCAATTACTTTATCAATCTCAATTGAATCTTTGTCGATGTCATTTACATTTTTAAAGAAAATATCAATTCCGCCAATATCTTCAGGTGTCATATCCTGAATTTTTCTCACATGGTTCACATCGCCAATCACAAACTGATCGTCGATCATTTTGATGTCGGTTTTGTAAATTCCAACAACCTGAAATTTTCGATAAATCTGCTTTTGATCTTCCTTTGCAAAAACCGTTACGATGCTGTCGTTGAGTTTCAGATGTAGATCATTCGCTATTTTTTCAGAAATAGTAATTCCATTGTTATAGCCGTCTTCTGTGATCTTTGGAGTTTTTCCTGCAATCAGAAATTTTTTAAATCGTAAGCTGTCAAAATCTTTTCCTACACCTTTAAAGATAATTCCTGCAAAGCTATGTTCGTTACGCATAATTCCCGTTACCATAGCGTATTTTTGCACGCTTTCTACATCCGGGATTTCTTTCAGTTTAGCAATATTTAAACCTTGCTTGTCAAGAATTGACGTATTGTAAGATGAGTTGGAGCGGGTTGATTTTACAGTAATATGTCCGCTGAAATCTGCCAGTCTCTCTTTAATGGCTTTTTTTGAACCAAAACCTGTGGAAACGGTAATCAAAGAAACAATGATTCCCAAAGCAACAGAAAGTCTGCCAATGAAGATGATCACCCGCAATAGGTTATTTTTGTTATCTTTGGAAAACGCTATTTTTCTAGAGAAATATAAAGGAAATTTCAAGCTTATGAATTTAGATTTCAAAATTAAAACTTTAGTTCTTATTTGCCTAATTTTTTTAGGAGTAATCAACCCATATTATTCTCAGTCTCAAGATCAGGAATGTTTCAAAACCGGTGCAGACCGACCGGAACTTTATTTGCCTTTACTGAAAGACAAAACCATCGGAATTGTGACCAACCAAACCGGTTTGATGAAAGACAAAACCCATGTCGTCGATTTTCTTGTGAAAAATGGAATTAAAATTAAAACAATTTTTGCTCCCGAACACGGTTTCAGAGGTGATGCAGATGCAGGTGAAAAAGTGAAAAATGGAGTAGATGTGAAAACAGGAATTCCTATTATTTCTCTTTATGGACCGAATAAAAAACCAAAACCCGAGCAATTAAAAGGGTTAGATACTATTTTGTTTGATATTCAGGATGTTGGAGTACGATTTTATACCTATATCTCTACTCTGACCTATTTAATGGAAGCCGGAGCTGAAAATAATGTTGAAATTCTGGTTTTAGACAGACCAAACCCGCATGACGGATATATTGACGGTCCGGTTTTAAAAAAGAAATGGGAAAGTTTTGTCGGAATGCATGAAGTTCCTGTAGTGTATGGCTTGACCATCGGTGAATACGGGAAAATGGTGAACGGGGAAAAGTGGCTGAAGAATGGAGTGCAGGCGAAATATACGTTGATTCCGATGCAGAAATATCACAAAAAGCAGCGTTATGCTATTTTGGATAAACCTTCTCCCAATTTACCCAACGATAAATCTATTAATCTTTACCCAAGTTTATGTTTTTTTGAAGGAACTCAGGTTTCTGTGGGAAGGGGAACAGATAATCCTTTTCAAATCTATGGTTCACCATGGACTAAGAATTTGCCTTATCAATTTACTCCAAAACCAAACTTCGGAGCTAAAGATCCTTTTTTAAACGGGAAATTGTGTTACGGAGAAAATCTTTCAAATTATTCTCGGGATTTGAGAAGTCTGAATTTAGAATGGTTGCTTAAAGCATATCAAAATTATAAAAATCCTCAGCAAGATTTTTTTCTGAAGAATCTTTTCTTTGATACGTTGGCAGGAAGCGATGAATTAAGAAAACAAATCATGGCCGGAAAATCTGAAACAGAAATCAAGCTGTCTTGGAAAGCTGATCTTGAAAAATTTTCAAAAATCAGAAGTAAATATGTTTTGTATGAAGATTAAAAAAATGTCAACTGCTACACTTACAGTTGACATTTTTATGTTTTTTTCTTAATCAAAATTCTGCGGTGGGTTTTTATCATCCTTCCCTTTATTTAAAATAAAAAGTCCGATGGAAAGACCAATAACTCCGGCAAAAGCAGTCATGAGCGCACGCTGCAATTTATCTGCTTCCTGATTTCCCAAATAATTCATCAAAAATAGGATTGCAAAAGTAATGACCGATATGATGATGTGGTTTCTTCCGAATAGTTTCATATCACTTTAATTTATAAGATATCATTACCCCTCCTCTATATGGGAGGATTTCGCCACTCCGATTATTTCCTTCAGCAACATCATATCTTCTTCCGGTTTCACGATCGTAGCCTTTGTAAAAATCTTGGGATGTACCTATAGTTCCATAAATATCCATGTTTAATCTGTCTGATAATCTGAATTGGTAACCAGCTGTAATTCCAAATAAAACAGAATATCCTTTTTGATATAAATTTGACTTTGTAAAAACTTCACCATTATCATTGATGTAATCACCATCACCCCAATAATTCCATTTTTGCAAAACGAATGATGATGCAGCTACATTTGCTCCTGCATACCAACCGTTAAAGGCTTCTTTAAAATAATACCTTCCTTCTAGAGAAGCTGAATAATATTGTAGCTCATGTCCTGCAAATGATTTCCAGGGAGAGATAAGAACATCACCCTGTAATGTATATTTTGAGTTGAGCTGATATTCAAGACCGGCGTTGATGACCCCAATCGGGATGAGCAAAGCGTTTCCTTTTAAACGTAAACTGTTTTCGTTGGCTGAGATTTGCTCCTGAGCAGTCATTCGGTTTGCTGAGACTAGTGCTAAGGCAGCTATAAAAATTTTGTACTTCAAACTTTTTTTTATTTGATTTTACTTAATAATTCTGTTGCTAAATTGGCGTCTTTTCCAGATTGTAAAGCCATGTTTTTAGATAATTCAGCGAAGTTTTTTGCTAAGTCTTTACTCCCTAAATTGTAATATATTTTTGCTAAAATATAGGTGTTTTCCGGAGTTTCACCACGCATGACCGATTTCTCAGCCCATTCTGCTGCTTTCTTTAACGAAGATTGTGTTTTGATATTGTCTGAAAAAATCCAGGCTGCTTTCAAAAGTTCGTTGGGTTCAAAAGAGTCTGCGTTTTTATAATATTCCAACGCTGCTTTTTCGTACTCCGGGAAATTGGCATTTTGTTCGTAATATGCTAATTTTGTTTGATTTAATTTTAAAATTGCGGCCTCTTTCCCAACTAATGGTTCAGCAGTTTTTAAAAAATAATCATCGTTGATTTTCTTAGCCTTTTCATCAATAGATTCTTGTACCACTTTAGCTAAAACCAATTGATTATTAAATTCGTTATAGTTTTCTTCAGGTAAAAATTTGATGATATCTGCTTTTTGAGAAACAAATGTTTTGTAGTTGAGATCTTCTGTTGATTTTAGGAAATACAAAAGAAGGCCGACATCGTCTTTCGTAAACTCGTCTGTTTTTTTTCTGCTGGAGAAATATCTTTCAGAAGCTTGTTTTGCAAATTCATAGTCAGCACTTGAATTCAGTTTCATAATGTTGATAAGGAAATCTTTATCTTTTTCACCATTTGCAAAACGTTCTTTCAGCGAACCTTTTTTATTGTTTGGAGAATTAATATCCTGAGCCATTGCTAAGAAAATACCTTCTTCCATATATCCGTAGTTCTGAGAAACCAATTCGCCGTCACCATTCAAAAACAAATAAGTAGGGTAAGAGCGAACGCCAAACTTCTGTGCAATCTCTCTTCCTTCACCTTTTTCCATGTCAATTCTCGCATTGACGAAATTTTTATTATAAAAATCGCCCACAGATTTTTTGTTGAAAACATTCTTTTCCATCATCTTACAAGGACCACACCAGGCAGCATATGCATCAATAAAGACAAGCTTGTTTTCTTTCTTAGCTTTTGCTACAAGATCTTTAAAAGGAAGTTCCTGAAACTGAATTTCATCCTGGGCAAAGCTAAATATGGTAATAAAAATAAATAATCCGGAGATAATATTTTTCATTTTCAAATCAAAAATTTTAATAAGCGAAGATACTTAATTTTGGCTGATAAGAATTGTTAAAAATATGTAAAAGTAGAGTAAGAATATTGTTAAAAACAAAAAACCACCTTTGTAAAAGCGTTGTGTGATTTCTCCAGAAATATATGTTCTATAAGGTAATCTAATATTTCCCATCGAACGATTGTACGCAAATTGTCAAGCAAAAATATTAAATTTTAATTAAGCTAATCGTAAAAGAATACCATCATCTATGTGTTGTCGTATATAGCGAGCAAATGCCGGACTTAATGGTTGCTGATATTGCCTATATTGGAAACAATACCGATAGTATATGTTCCTAATCTTTCCACTGCTTTACCTACCATTTCCTGTCATAATCACACGGTCGCTTTCCTTAATGAATTGTTTTAAATCTCTGCATCGTTCTTGTTTTAAAATTCTAATGCAAAGATTGGAATTTGTGAAGAGATAAAAAGTCCGGAACTTAATGTATTTTTGAAATATCGTCATCTTAAACAAGTATTGCAGTTTTTGTGTTTAATAAACATAATAGTTAATTGTGGTCGCTAATTTTACTGGAAATAATAAAGATGACGGCAAGATAATTGTAGTTGTTTAGAACCAAAAAAAATATATGAAATCACAGCTTGACACTGAATTGCAGTCGGCAACTTTCGCTACAGATAGTTTTAGATCTGATATCGTAGAGGGATTGAGAAAGAGTCCGAAAAAATTGTTATCTAAGTATTTTTACGATAAAACAGGAGATCAGCTTTTTCAGAAGATCATGAGTATGCCTGAATATTATCTGACCCAATGTGAGCTGGATATATTTAAAAATAAAACCAAGGAATTAGCAGATACGATTTTATCAGATACGGAACCTTTTGACCTTATTGAGTTGGGGGCGGGAGATGCAATGAAATCGTCTTATCTTTTAAATCATCTTGTGGAAAATGGAGTTGATTTTACCTACATGCCGATTGATATTTCGGGAAATATTCTTTCTGTAATTCACAAGAAATTTGCTGATGCGCTTCCATCATTAGATATTATTTCTTTGGAAGGCGATTATTTTGATATGCTGGATAAAGCGACCAACATCTCAAAAAGAAGAAAAGTAGTTCTCTTTCTTGGCGGAAATATTGGAAACATGGATATGGAGGAATCTTATCATTTTTGCTGTGAGCTTAAAAGAAAACTGAATATGGGGGACCTTCTGCTGGTAGGCTTTGATTTAAAGAAAAATCCACATACGATATTGAATGCTTACAATGACGCCGAAGGCATTACCGCTTCATTTAACCTGAATCTTCTTTTAAGGATTAACCGTGAACTGCAAGCAGATTTCGATATCACTCAATTTCAGCATTATCAGACCTATGACCCCATTTCAGGAGCATGTAAAAGTTTTCTCATAAGCCTTACAAAACAGGATGTACATATTGACGCAGATAAATTTAGTTTTGAAGAAAATGAACTAATTGATATGGAGATATCACAGAAATTTTCTCATTCCGACATCAGCAAACTTGCAAAAAATTCAGGTTTTCATATTCTTAGTGAGATCCATGATTCTAAAAATTGGTTCGTGGATTCTGTATGGCAGGTTGCTAATTAAAAATTCATTTATATGAAATCAAATAGAACTATTACTCATGAAGAAACTCCGTTTCTTAACTGGATAAAACGTTACACAGAGATAAGAAATCATTCCGTTGATATTTGTAATCCCCTTGAAATTGAAGATTTTGTTGTACAGCCAATTGTAGATGTGAGTCCGCCAAAATGGCATTTAGGGCACACCACATGGTTTTTTGAGACATTTATCCTGATGCCTAATATTCCGGATTACGAAGTTTTTAATGCACAGTTTAATTTTGTTTTCAACAGCTATTATGAAACGGTTGGTGCAAGAGTAATCCGCACTGACAGAGGGAATTTGAGCCGTCCCTCTGTTTCTGATATTTATAAATACCGTAGATATGTTGATGAAAAAATGCAGGATTTTCTAAAAAGCAATCTAATGAACGAAAGCATCGAACCTTTATTGGAATTAGGTTTAAACCACGAGCAACAGCATCAGGAATTATTGATGACTGATATTAAATATATTTTAGGACATAACCCGCTTTTTCCGGCGTATAAAAATGATACTATACCTAAAAATGAAATCGTTCATCAGCCACAAATGATCAAATTTTCTGAAGGAATTTATGAAATTGGTTTTAAAGGCGAAGGGTTTTGTTTTGATAACGAATTAGGAAGGCATAAAGTCTATCTCAATGATTTTGAAATTTCAAGTCAATTGATAACGAACGGAGAATACCTGGAATTTATGGAAGCTGAAGGCTATTCAGATTTCAGACATTGGCATGCCGAAGGTTGGGACTGGGTACAACAGAATAATGCGAAATCGCCTTTATACTGGCATTCTATCGAAGGGAAATGGATGCATTACACCTTAAATGGTTTAAAAGAAATCATTCTTGATGAGCCACTGTGTCATATCAATTTCTTTGAAGCTTCAGCTTTTGCATCCTGGAAAAAGATGCGACTGCCAACAGAAGCAGAGTGGGAAGTTGCATCCGGGCATTTTGATTGGGGAAAACGCTGGGAATGGACCAATTCTGCCTATTTGCCATATCCGGGATTTAAAAAAGAAGAAGGAGCAGTAGGGGAATACAACGGAAAATTTATGGTCAATCAGACTGTTCTGCGGGGGGCATCGGTTGCAACACCTGCAGGCCACAGCAGAAATACCTACCGCAATTTTTTCCCTACCAACCTGCAATGGCAGTTCACAGGAATTCGTTTAGCTAAATAAATTTTATGCTTACACTTTAAATCAGTTTATACTGAAAATATGTCATTTATCAGAAACAAAGGATATTATAAGAATCAAGCTGCCTTATTCATCAATATTTGTTACTACAATTTATTAAGTTTATTAACCAGATAGCTAATCATCTGTGCAACATTTTCTGCAGGTTGGGCAAAATTATTTTCAACCCAATTTTTGATGACAGCGATGCTTCCTTTTTCGCCAAACTGATAGGCCATTTCGAGAAAAGGTTGTGTGTCAGGGGTAAGCTCGATTTGATTTTCCACCGGAAAATGATTTCTAACGCTAGTTAGAATACGGGATAGAATTCCGCTTCCATCAGCTTTTGTAAAGACTATTTTGCTCATCTCCTTATCAGTTTCCAACAGTTGACAGCTGAGCAGTATCACCTCGTCCATTTGATAGCTTTTACGGAGGACGGCTGATAATTTTTCAAAAACTTCTTCTTCAAGTTCCAATAATATATCCATTGGGATTGTATAATGCCGATAAAATGAATTTCTGTTGACATCCGCTGTTTTGCATAATTCCGTTATAGAGATTTGGCTTAGCTCTTTGTTCTTTAACAAATGAAACAGTGCCTCTCGTAATACTTTTTTAGTATATTGTACACGGCGGTCTTTTCGTAATTCCATCTTATTTTTTTTTTACTTACGCTACAAAATAACTGATTTTTGTTTCCTATCAAACAGAATTCATCAGTTTGCAACATTCATGACACTATTAATCTATAGTTTTACTAAGTGATCTTCATCAGGCATCATGTTAAATAACGAACAAACTGTATAACAAAATTAAACTTTATTTGATACAGTTAATGACCGGATAACAAATCATTTTTAATATAGAACAATGAAAAAGAATATGGTTAATACAAAAATAAGAATTCTTCTCACCGGCGCATCCGGAACGGTTGGTTTCGAAACATTGAAGCATTTGGTGGAAAATCCAACATATGAGATTACGGTTTTTGATGTGAAGACTCCAAAATCGGTTAAAAGATTATCGCCTTTCAGCAAACGGGTTGAGATTGTATATGGTGATATCGCAAATGTATCAGATGTGGAAAAGGTGACCCAAAATAAAGATGTCGCCATTCATTTGGCAGCAATTATTCCGCCATTTGCAGATATAAATCCAGAATTGGCCTATCGTGTCAATGTGCAGGGAACAGAAAATCTTGTTCACTCTCTGGAAAAGAATTCACCGCACTGTCATTTGCTTTTCAGCTCCAGCATTTCTGTTTACGGTGATCGCATCAATAACCCTGAAATTTCCGTGACCGATCCGTTGAAACCTAGCCTGGGTGATCAATATGGTGAAACTAAGGTCTTGTGTGAAAAGACGATTTCAGAGTCAGGCTTGTCTTGGTCAATCTTCCGTCTGGCTGCCATTATGGGCAATCATAAGATCTCCAAGCTGATGTTTCACATGCCGCTCAATACCCCCATGGAAATCTGTACCCCTCAAGATACAGGACGGGCTTTTGCCAATGCGGTTGCGTTTCAGAATCAACTCAAAAACCAAATTTTTAATTTAGGTGGAGGAGAAGACTGTGTTATTTCGTACCATTCCTTCCTTGACAAAATGTTTGATGCATTTGGGCTGGGCAATGCTAATTTTCCTGAAAAAGCTTTTGCTGAGAAAAATTTTCATTGTGGTATGCTTTCTGACGGTAAACAACTTGAGGAGATCATTCATTTCCGTCGGCAAAATTTAAACGATTATTTCGGGATGGTTCATCAGCGGGTTCATCCTTTTCAGAAAAAAGTAACGTTTCTTTTTAAAAACCTTATTAAACGGTGGTTGCTCTCACAATCTGAACCGTATTGTGCCTACCGGAATGGAAATAAAGAGGAAATAGAACATTTTTTCAACGATAATGAAAAGAAAATAGAAAAATCAGCTTATTAATAAATTAAAAAAAAAGAACATATGTTACAGAAAATAATAAGTGGAATATTCCTTGTTACGATCAATACAACGCTATTTGCACAACATCACTTCACCGTAGAAGTATTCGATCTGGTAGCAGATAAAGGCTCTGTATACCTTGGTCTTTATGATAAGAAGTTAGGTTTTTTAAAAGAAGATGCTGCCTTTGCCAATGCAAAAGTAAAGGCAACAGGAAATAAAGTAAGCTATACATTCAAAAATCTGCCTGTCGGAGAATATGCTGTTGCAGTCTACCAAGATGTAAATAACAATGGAAAATGTGATCGAAATATGATTGGTTATCCGACTGAAGGATTTGGATTTTCCAAAAATTACAGACCCAAACTTTCTGCTCCCACATTTAATGAAGTGAAAATTGCCGTTAAACAATCTACCAAAGCCAGTATTTCTTTGATTGGGAATTAAGTGGATTTCCCAATTATATTCAAAGGTATTCATGATGATAGAAGGTAAAGACTTGCAGGTAATTTATTAAAAGTGAACTTTAATATGGGATATTAAATTTTAAATAAGTTAATAAATTGTTTAATAGCTTTTCCGATTCAAAACGGACCATCGAAAAGTGAATTATTTTTGTAGAGATAAATATTGTATAAATTTGTAAAAAACAAATCACAGTGAACAGTAAGCTAAAAACGACGGCTGAAGGTTTAATTTATATCAAACCGTCTGTCATTATTACTTTAAAAAAGCCCAACGCTCTTGAAGGGGCAAAAGTATTAGGTAAACCCGTAATTATCAATGTCAATCATATCGGATTCTTAAGCCATAATACGGAAGGAAATGTTACTTATTTTATGGCAAACGGCTTTGAAATATCGATGAACGTATTCTATAATGATGCAGAAGAGATTCTTAATGCAGCAAAAGCGAATACCATCAAAAGCATTGAATAATGCATTCATATGCCTGATCGGAGCTGTTTAAAAATGATCAGATAGTCCAAAGTGATGACCGCAAAAGATCATTAACTGTGGGTAGGATCGTACCTTTCGTAGTAGACACCAAACCAAAACACCATCCGCATGTGCAGTGTCTGCCCCGATGATTACCTTTTGTTATGTATCCTGCAACGATTGACGCAGTTTGTTGTAAAGCCATGCTGCTTGTACTATCAGCATTATGACCTGAACTTAAATCAACCCATCCCGTAGCTCTGCTTGTCTTTACTCCGTTGTAATATTTTACTCAGCAGCGGAGGGTTGAAGCTATCTAAAATAAGAGCTATGGTTAGTGTCAGGCGAACTGCTTACCATCATTGGATTTACCAATTTATTTTAACGAAAAACACAAAAGATATTCAAAAGATATAATTTTGATTGTACTGGTGGTTTTAAACATCGGAATGTTCGATTTAATGCAACAGCAACTTCAAATGTTGTAAGCTACAGAAGCTCAATCAATAGCGCTTATATATTTGTTGGTAATAATTGTAAAAATTTACGAATATTTACTTCATAATTAAATATTGATTAAAATTTCGCTTAATATTGGTTTCAAACATTATATCTTTGAAATATAAAAGTAAGTTAGAATAGGGCTAAGCAGATTCTTATATTCTGTCAGTAAAAACCAAACCAATATAAATTGTAAATATTATTCAAGGAAAAATGAGAGTTTCTAATGACACCATCGTAAAAATTACAGCATACAGTCTTTTAGTTTTGACGACAGGTTTGTTGTTTTGTTTACTAGTAGTTAGTCAAAGTATTTTAGAGAGTTTATTTTTTGCTGCAATTGCTTTGCTGATCTTCTTTTTAACAAAAATCAGGATTGTTACTTATGAATTTTCAGGTGGATGCGTAACTATTCGGAAGATACATCCATTTACTTTTAAAAAGTTTATTTCTCCGGCGGTCGAATTTCCACAAAATTATATCTGTGATTATAGTGTTAACCATCATATCGTTTCAGGATCTTTACTATTGAAAGTAAAATCTAAAAGGAACAGAAAATATACAATGAAAATTAAACTTTTCGGATTCACCTATGCTCAGCGACAAAAAATATCATCTTCATTGGTTTCTATTGTATCTCAAAACAATTTAAAACATCCTAATGAATATTAGATTACTCTAAAAATTGACACCAAATCATCATTATATTAAGAAATCTCCATAGTTTTATTTTAAACTGGAGATTTTTTTTTTGAATGAACTTTTTGAAATCTAATTTCAGTCTGGTTTTGCGGTCTTATCTGCCATGCTAAATTATACAATTGCATGTATGTAAGGTCATACTTTTCATACTGTAGTTTATCAGAAAGAAAAAAGATAACATTATTGAAGCAGTAGCTCGATTCTAGACAAAGCTATGTTGAGATAATATATTTTGGTTCCATTGTTGCTAAGTAATGGTATGAGAAAGATTTTTTTGGTCGAAGATGATCAGTCTATTAGAGAAATACTTGAGATCGTTTTGTCTTCTGAAAATTATGATGTACAATCTTTTTCTACCGTTCGTGCGTTTACACAACGGGACCCCAATGTAGATCCTGACCTCTATTTATTTGACGTGATGCTTCCTGACGGATCGGGTATCGAACTTTGCAAGGAGCTCAAAAAGAATTTTCAGAATAAAGATGTTCCCATCATCATTATGAGTGCACACGCACAATTAAAAAATTTCAGTGATGACTGTCAGCCTGATGACTTTATTTCAAAACCTTTTGATATTGATAATCTGCTGGTAAAAGTTCAAGAAATTTTAGATAAGAAATAAATCTCAATTCCTATCTACAGACACCTTAACAGTCAATCTTATAAATTGATTGTATTTCAATTTAAAATTAATAAATTTGATTATCAGTAATGATAAAATTCACAAATAACTATCTACTTAATGGATATCCTTAAAAGGAACAATGTTACAATAGACGGAACCGGAGAAAATGTAATTTTCTTTGCTCATGGTTTTGGATGCGACCAAAATATGTGGCGGTATGTCGCACCTGCTTTCGGGGAAAAATATACAACTGTTCTTTTTGATCATGTAGGCGCAGGAAATTCGGATCTGTCAGCATATTCTTTTAAAAAGTATAATCAGTTGGAGGGTTATGCCGAAGATATTGTGGAGATTGCAAAACAACTGAAGGTTTCAAATGCAGTTTTTGTAGGACATTCAGTGAGTGCCGTAATTGGGCTTATTGTTGCAAAAATGGAACCGGAACTCTTCACAAGATTAGTGCTGGTGGCTCCTTCACCATCTTATATTAATGATGAGGATTACATTGGTGGTTTTAGCAGATCGGAAATTAATGAGCTGCTTGAATCATTAAATGAGAATCATTTGGGATGGTCAGTAAGAATGGCTCCGGTGATTATGGGCAATCCTGACCGGGAAGAATTGGGGGAAGAATTAACCAACAGTTTTTGTAAAACTGATCCGGAAATAGCAAAACATTTTGCCCGTACTACTTTTTTGACTGATAAACGTGATATTTTAGCAGATTCAAAAGTTCCTGCTTTGATCCTTCAATGCAGCCATGATATAATTGCTCCGGTAGAGGTGGGTCACTATATGCATCAACACATGGTGGGAAGTCAGCTTGTCGTCATGAATGCAACAGGACATTGTCCGAACCTCAGTGCACCCGAAGAAACCATTGCAGCGATAAGAAATTTTTTAAATGACTGATACCCATTCAATACCTGATCTTTCAGAGGATTTCGACGACTTTTTTGAATCTTCACTATGTGGATTTGTCATTACTGATGGTACCGGTAAAATCACCAGAATCAATCAATGCGCATCAGAATGGCTGAATAGAAGTTCCAATCATTTTCTGGATAAACGTTTCTCTGATATCCTTGCGGTTGGTAGCAAAATATATTTTGAAACACATCTCTGGCCGTTGCTTCGTATACAAGGAAAATTTGACGAAGTATCCATCGAGTTAACCGATACAGGAAAAGGTAAAATTCCGGTTTATATTAATGCATACGAAAGAAAAGGCCACAATGATAAACCTCTTTTTATACGTTTTACATTATTTAAAGCTTCAGACAGACGTTTGTATGAAGAAAATCTGAGGATAGCAAAACAGCTTGCCGAAACAAACTTAAATATTGAGCAGCAGCAGGCGGCTATACGCGAACAATTTATTGCAGTACTTGGCCATGATCTCCGCAACCCTTTGGGAGGAATTATGAGTGCAGCGCAGTTATTGACCAGATCTGAGCTGAGTGATCGCGACAAAAAATTAATGAACATTGTACATTCCAGCTCAAAAAGAATGTACGAAATGATTAATAACATTATGGATTTAGCTCGTGGCAGGCTTGGCGGTGGAATTTCAATCAATCGTACTTCTGTTAATTTAGAAGAATTACTCAATGAAATAAGCAATGAACTCAAAGTTACCTGGCCTAAAATAACCATAGAATCAAATTTTAAAATCACTCATTTAATAGAATGCGACTTTGGACGAATTTCGCAACTGGTTTCTAACCTTCTCGCCAATGCAATAACACATGGCTCATCTGATTCACCCATACTTCTTAGTGCTGAAAGTAATGATGAATTTTGGGAAATTTCGGTCGCTAACAAGGGGCAGAAAATACCTGAAGAAGCATTGAAGAATCTTTTCCATCCATTCCACCGGGAGGGCACAGAATCTAATCACAACGGTTTGGGATTAGGATTGTATATCTGTTCAGAAATAGCAAAAGCACATGATGGTATACTATCTGTAGCTTCAGATGATGAGAAAACCTGCTTTAGATTCCGTGTTCAATTTTAAAATATATAAGATAATCTTTAAATCATCGGGATTTCAGAGGAATGATTGAAACTGCAAACCCACCACTTTGTGCCATTTTAAAATGAATCTTTGATTTATTGGTTATAACTTTTTTATAAATAGTATAGCTTTGAGGATTGGTTATATAATCCGCATCAATGCCATCTTCATAGATTGTTGCTTCATATTGCCTTCCTTTGTCAAGAAAAGAAAAGTCTACAGTATAATTGCGTTTGTTTTCATCTGTAATTCCGCCAACAAACCAAGTCTCTTTACCCTTTGTTTTTCTTGCTGTTACAATATATTCTCCGGGCTCAGCCGATAGAATTTTAGTATCATCCCAATCTGCAGACACGTCTTTGATGAACTGAAAAGCATCCATGTGTTTTTTGTAGTTTTCAGGCAGATCTGCAGCCATTTGTACCGGCATATACATGACAACATACAGAGCCAACTGTTTTGCCAGGGTCGTTTTCACAAACCTTTGATCTCCCGGAAAATAATAATCCAACCTAGTTTGAAAAATCCCGGGTGTGTAATCCATAGAGCCTCCTATCCATCGTGTAAAAGGTAGGATTGTCTGATGATCGGGATTATTCCCCAAAAAAGCTTCATGCTCTGTTCCCCGAGCCGCTTCTGCTGATACCCAGTTGGGATACGTTCTGCTTTCTCCACCCGGGCGTACTGATTCGTGGGAGTTGACCATAATTTTATATTCATGGGCTTTTTCTACAATTCTGTAATAGTGATCGATCATCCACTGAGAATTGTGATGCTCGCTTCTTGGAATAATATCTCCCACATATCCTGTCTTTACAGAATTATAACCATATTTGTTCATCAGTTGAAATGCCATGTCAGACCATCTTTCATAATTGGCCGCTGAACCTGAAGTTTCGTGATGCATGATGAGTTTCAAACCTTTGGAATGAGCATATTCATTCAGCATCTTGATGTCAAAATCGGGATTAGGAGTTATAAAATCAAAGACGAATTCTTTTGAATGATTGATCCAGTCTTCCCATCCGATATTCCATCCTTCAACGAGCAGGCCATCGAAGCCATTTTCAGAAGCAAAGTCGATATATTCCTTTACTTTCTTATTGTTGGCAGCATGTTTTCCATTAGGTACTATTTTAGAATAATCTGTTTTTCCGATATGAATATTTGTTTTGGGCTCACCGTATGCCCACTGTGATTTTCCGATAATCATTTCCCACCAGACTCCCATATACTTTGTAGGTTTAATATAAGATGTATCGTTATACTTTGTAGGCTCATTCAGGTTAAACAGCATTTTAGAATCAAGAACCATTTCTGCCTTCGGTGAGACAATGATGGTTCTCCAGGGTGTCACTGATGCTGTCTGAATATAACCTTTTGCGCCATTCCGGTCTGGAGTCAGATGAATTTTAAACTTGAAACTCTCAGGATCAACTTCGAGATTTGAGGCAGGATAATTCAGTACTGCAGCCTCTGCAATGTTAATGTACAGAGGCTTATTACCCTCTCTCTTTAACATAATCGGTGACTGAACAGCACCTTTAATGAGTGTCTGTGATGAGTGCTTATCAAATGCCTGATCCCATCTTGCCGGGATTTCAGAAATTTTTGTGGTCTGATAAGGATACTCCTGAGAATCGTAATCAGCGACAATCCACCATGCCTTCAAATCTGTTGGCAGATCAAATTCTGAATCTTCTTCACGTATGGTGAAATAATTCAGATTTTTCTGCTGTGGAAATTCATATCTGAAGCCCAGTCCGTCATTAAACAGCCTAAACCTGATGATGATATTTCTATCGGTCTTATTTTGATTTAAAATAACTGAAAGTTCATTGTAATGGTTGAGATAGCTTTTTTTTTCACCTAATACAGGCTGCCATGTTTCATTTTTAGAATCTCTTTTTTCTCCGGCCTTTGTAAAGCCATTATTTAAGTCAAACTGTGTATTTTTTGTTTTTGAAAGTATAGGTATTGCTCCGGTATTATTAAATAATCTTAATCCCAATTTAGAATCTTCAATGACTGTTTCATCATTATATCTTAAGTTATAGTAGGGAACGCCATGTTTCAAATGAAAATCCATGACGAATTTTCCATTGGGAGATTGTAATGATTGTGCATTTATAATAGTACCAATACATATCAATAACATTATTAAAATTGTAGAATTTTTCATATTGACCATTTAATCAAATAATTATCAAAGTCTTTACCAAATAATAAGTGTCAATAAAATATTTTATTAATAGGAATTGTTATTTTTGACCGGCGCCTAAAAAAAGCAAACAGTAACGTGGTAGATACTGTTCAGCTCGTTACTATTGTCTTATTTCCTGCTGGAGGCTTTTTCTTTAAAGTCATTGGGAATTTTATTATAAGAAATGTGTTAATATCATTTAATTTACAATAAGGATAATCGGTCCTAAAAAACTATCATTCTCTTATTCCTGTTATATTTTTCTTCTTTTACAGTAATGCAGCTTCTTACTGTTGATTTATCCCGGCCTTTGCAATCCTTCCCATCACCATTTCCACCATTCAGGCGGTCCATCAGCCCTTGAACCCTAGCCGTGCTTTAATTTATCGGCTCTCTTTTTAAGAATCCCCAACCTCATTAAAATTTTTCTCCCACGATTTCAGCGGTTTACCGTCAAATATGAATTAAATATAAATTTTATGTTAAATAGATTTGGAAGTGTGGGGTTAAAGTTGGTACTTTTGCCCCACTGAAAACGAGAGTATATCAGTAGCGCAGGAGAGCCTTCGGGCAGATAATTTGAGTTACTTCAAGAGGATTACAGATCAGGAAACATTCGCTAAAATTTTTATAAATAAAATTTGTGGGAATAAAAAAGATTTGTATCTTTGCAATCCCAATACGGGAAGCGCAGGAGTAGTGGATTGAAGGTTTGAGACAAGGGTTTAGGGTTACTTAAAAAACTTTAAAATTTCTTTCAAAAACATTTGGTCA
>Ga0265798_10000330_pt1 | contig 84645 bp, 77 predicted proteins | sample P3T30metagenome_FD_192430 | JGI IMG/M metagenome (GOLD analysis project Ga0265798, IMG submission 192430) | Plant litter microbial communities from East Loma Ridge, Irvine, California - P3 T30 | ecosystem: Environmental > Terrestrial > Plant litter > Unclassified | place: USA: California... | reverse complement strand
GATCTTGGGTACCGCGCTGATAGCCTGGATCTGGCGTACGTATGTGCTTGGATCGTTTGTCATCGCGGATACGGTCTTGATTTATCGAAAACGGGAAATATGATAGCAGCTGGCGTTTAATCCCCCACATCTTCTTACTCTTCGCTGAAGTCGGCCTTTGCCGCCAGAACCCGTTGCAGCGCGGTTTCCGGGTCCAGGCCCGCCATGATCAGGTTGATGATCTCTTGCTTGTTCTGTTGTGTGATTTTTTCGCAGGCGCTACGGTGCGAACAGAAGTAGGCGTACCAAGCGACGTCGGCCGGGCGTTCCTTGCGCGGTTTCAGGCGTGCCGGAACGGCGGCGCGCGCCGTGGCGGCATACGGGGCGAGCGACGCCTGGAGCGCAGGCCAGTCGACAGCGGCGACGGCGCGGCGCCCGTTGTCCCAATCTTGCTGGTAAGCCGGGGCCGGCCGCATCGTCGCCCGGTTGACGGCAAGGCAGGCCAGGTTAGGCACGCCCTGTGCCGCGCAGAACCTTTCAACGAACAACAGTTTCATCCCGATGCCGACCGGGACGGCGCGATCGAGCGCCATGTCCTTGGGATGCAGTTTGCGCGCCAGCGTCAGCAGGTCGGTGTAGGTGATCAAGGCGCCTTGCGTGGCCGTGACGTGGTGCGCCAGTGCATCGAACAAGCGAGCGCCAATCTCGATGTCGTTGAGGGTGAACTGGGGTTGTGCGGCAGTGGCGCTGGTCATGGGAACTTTGTCAGAAAGGCATGCGCGTGATTGTACAAGCCATTCATGTTTGCGCATGAAAAAAGGGCTACGGAATACCGTAACCCTTTGATTTCAATGCTGGTAGGCCTCCCGTGAGTCGAACACGGCACCAACGGATTATGAGTCCGCTGCTCTAACCAAGCATGAGCTAGAGGCCCAGAAACTGGGGCGGTGGAAAGTACAACTCGCCACCTGCTCGCCGGCGTGATGCCGAAGAGCGAAGTGGCGAGAGCATATTGCTTTTAGTACAGGCTCGTCAAGCCTGTACCAACAATCAGCTGCTGCCCTCGAGGAAGCTCTTGAGCTTGTCCGAGCGCGATGGGTGACGCAACTTGCGCAGCGCCTTGGCTTCGATCTGGCGAATCCGCTCACGGGTGACGTCGAACTGCTTGCCGACCTCTTCCAGCGTGTGGTCGGTCGACATCTCGATGCCGAAGCGCATGCGCAGCACCTTGGCTTCGCGCGGGGTCAGCGAGTCGAGCACATCCTTCACCACGCCGCGCATCGAAGCGTGCAGTGCGGCGTCCGACGGCGCCAGCGTATTGTTGTCTTCGATAAAATCGCCCAGATGCGAATCGTCGTCGTCACCGATTGGCGTTTCCATGGAAATCGGCTCTTTGGCGATTTTCATGATCTTGCGAATCTTATCTTCCGGCATTTCCATCTTGATGGCGAGCGTCGCCGGGTCCGGTTCGGCGCCCGTCTCTTGCAGGATCTGGCGCGAGATCCGGTTCATCTTGTTGATCGTTTCGATCATGTGCACCGGAATCCGGATCGTGCGCGCCTGGTCCGCGATCGAACGCGTGATCGCCTGGCGGATCCACCACGTTGCGTAGGTCGAGAACTTGTAGCCGCGACGGTATTCGAACTTGTCGACCGCCTTCATCAGGCCGATATTGCCTTCCTGGATCAGGTCGAGGAATTGCAGGCCGCGGTTGGTGTACTTCTTGGCGATCGAGATCACCAGACGCAAGTTGGCCTCGGTCATTTCGCGCTTGGCCTTGCGCGCCTTCATTTCACCGGCCGCCATTTGACGGTTGATGTTGCGCAAGTCTGGCAGCGGCAGCACCACGCGGGCTTGCAGGTCGATCAGGCGTTGCTGCAGTTCCTTGATCGTCGGGATGTTGCGGCCCAGGATGGCGCTGTAGGCGTGCCCGGCATTGACTTCGCCGTCGACCCATTCCAGGTTGGTTTCGTTGCCCGGGAAGACCTTGATGAAGTGGGCGCGCGGCATGCCGCAGCGGTTCACCGCAACGTCGAGGATCTGCTTCTCGATGTGGCGCACTTCGTCGACCTGGCCGCGCAGCGTGTCGCACAGCTTCTCGACCACCTTGGCGGTGAAGCGGATGCCCAGCAGTTCGTTGGAGATCGACTCTTGCGCCTTGACGTAGGCCTTGGAGTTGTAGCCGTCCTTCTCGAACGCCTTGCGCATCTTCTCGAACTGGCTCGAGATTTCGCCGAACTTGCCCAGCGCCGTTTGCTTGAGCGCTTCGAGCTGCTCGGCCGAATAACCGGCTGCGCCGGAGCTGGCCGAGGCTTCCTCTTCCTCCTCGGCTTCTTCTTCCTCGTCTTCGTCTTCCTCGTCATCCTCGGAATCGGCCGAAGTCGGGGCCACGGCGGTGGGCGAGGTCTGGTCGTCGCCTTCTTCGTCGACCAGGCCGTCGACGATTTCGTCGATCTTGGTCTCGTCGCGCTCGATCCGGGCGGCGGCTTCGATGATTTCGGCGATCGTCACCGGGCAGGCCGAGATGGCCTGGATCATGTCGCGCAGGCCGTCTTCGATGCGCTTGGCGATCTCGATTTCGCCTTCGCGCGTGAGCAGCTCGACCGAACCCATTTCGCGCATATACATGCGCACCGGATCGGTGGTGCGGCCGAAGTCGGAGTCGACCGTCGACAGCGCCGCTTCGGCGGCAGCCTCGGCTTCATCGTCGCTGGTGGCGTTGGGGACACTGTCGGACAGCAGCAGCGTCTCGGCATCGGGCGCGTGCTCGTAGACGGCGATGCCCATGTCGTTGAAGGTGCCGATGATGCCTTCGATCGCTTCCGGATCGACGATGTTTTCGGGCAGGTGGTCGTTGATCTCGGAGTACGTAAGGAAGCCGCGCTCCTTGCCCGACTTGATCAGGGCCTTGAGCTTGTTGCGGCGCAGCTCGAGCTCTTCTTCGCTGGCCTCGGTGTCCGACGAGAACGCGTCTTTCAGCAGCGCTTTTTCTTTGGCTTTGCGGTCCTTGGCCTTGGCCTTGTCCGCTGCCTTCAGCTCGGCGCGCTCGACCGCGTTCAGCGCGGCGATCTCATCGTTCTCGGGGGTGAATTCCTTGGGCTTGCGGCCGCGGCGTCCCGGCACCTTGACGGTTGGCAGGACGTAGCCCGACGTATCGATCGCAGCCAGTGCGGCCGCATCGGTCGTCTGATTGACAGGCGCCGAATTCGACGTGCGAACGTCGGCCTTGTCTTGCGAATTGTCCACCTTGGCGGCGGACGCTCTGGTGGCTTTGGCAGCCACTTGGGTGTCGGGTTTCTTGGTTGGCACAGGCGCTTTCGATGTCACAACGACGAACTTTACGATGGTTAAAGATAAAGTTTTGTTACCTTACATCTCCTGCAGGCACAAATCTATGGCCCCGCTAACTGAAACACCACGCATGCAATTGAACCAAAAAGGGTTTCAACAGTTGCAATAGTTAGCGTTTTATTATAGCACGCACCCCCATTTTTTCCAGTTGCCCACGCCTGTCCATCCAGGGCGGATAGTTGCGCTTTTGGACACCTTCATCGGGGGGACATCTCTGCAGCAGCCTCACGGGCCAGGAGGTCCTGCTGGGCAACGATTTCGCGGTAGCGAGTGCTCACCTGATCTGGGGTCAGTCCCGCTGAAAACAACTGGTTAAGCTCTTGTTTTAATGAATCCATTTTGATTTGACGTACTGCGCTGAGCAACACGATGCGGTCGGCATCGGCCTCGTTTTCGGGCTCCGCAGCGATCTCGGCGATCATGTCGTCATACTCGGTCGTCACTTCGCGCAACTGTTGCGACAACGCTGCAAAGGTGCCGGCTTCACCCAGCGCCTGGGCGGTCTCGACCAGGTGGCGCAGACGGTCGGCCGACTCGTCGCCAAAGTGCCCGAATGCATGCAACGCTTCTTCGTCGAGCGCCAGCGCCAGGTGCGGGTGGGCGACCAGGATGCGCAGCATTTTCAGTTCCAGCCCGACCGGCTGCGGCCGCCCCTGGCGCGGTGGCGCGCGCCGCACTGCCGCCACCGGCTTGGACAACTCGAACAGGCTTTCGATCTCGGACGGCGTCGATTGCGTCATGCTGGCCAGGCCGCGCACGATCTGCAGGCGCAGGCTCGACGGCGTCATCGCCTGCAGCAGCGGCTTGGCGTCGAACTGGGCGCGCGCGCGCCCTTCCGGCGTGTCGAGGTCGTGCTCTTGCGTCACTTCGCGCAGCAGGAATTGCGACAGCGGCATGGCGTCGGCAATTTCTTGCTCGAACGCTTCGGCACCGCGTTCGCGCACAAAACTGTCCGGGTCGTGCTCTTGCGGCAGGAACAAAAACTTGATGGTCTTGTTGTCGCTCACCTGCGGCAGGCAGGCTTCGAGTGCGCGCCGCGCCGCCTTGCGGCCGGCGCGGTCGCCGTCGAAACTGAAGACCACGTCGTCGGTCTGGCGCAGCAGCTTCTGGATGTGGGTGCTGGTGCAGGCGGTGCCGAGCGTGGCGACCGCTTGCGGGAAGCCGAGCTGGGCCAATGCGACCACGTCCATATAGCCTTCGGTCACCAGCACGTAGCCGGCGTCGCGGATCGCCTGGCGCGCTTCGAACAGGCCGTACAGCTCCAGGCCTTTCTGGAACAGCGGCGTTTCGGGCGAGTTCAGGTATTTCGGTTCGCCGCCGTCCAGCACCCGGCCGCCGAAGCCGATCACCTGGCCCTTGGTGTTGCGGATCGGGAACATGACGCGTTCGCGGAAGCGGTCATAGCGCTTGTGGCGATTGCCCTCTTCGTCGACCTTGTCGATCACCAGGCCGGACTCGACCAGCACGTGGGCGTCGTAGTCGGGGAAGATGCTGCGCAGGCTGTCCCAGCCCGACGGCGCGTAGCCCATGCCGAAGCGGGCCGCCACTTCGCCGGTCAGGCCGCGGTTCTTGAGGTAGGCGATTGCGCTGGGGGCGTCGCGCAGCTGGGCGCGGTAGAAATTGCACGCTTGCGTCAAGGCGTCGGTCATGGCCAGCGATTGCGCCTGCTGGGCGGCGCGCTGGGCCGGCGGGATCTTGTCGTCGGCTTCGGGCACGACCATGCCCACGTTCTGGGCCAGGTCCTTGACGGCGTCCACGAAGCCCATGCCCGAGTACTCGATCAGGAAGCCGATCGCGGTGCCGTGGGCGCCGCAGCCGAAGCAGTGATAGAACTGCTTGGTCGGGCTGACCGTGAAGCTGGGGGATTTTTCGTTGTGGAACGGGCACAGGCCCATGAAGTTGGCGCCGCCCTTTTTCAGCTGGACGTAGCGGCCCACGATGTCGACGATGTCGACACGGTTAAGCAAATCGGTGATGAATGTTTGCGGGATCACTTTGGCGTTACTCAGTGTTTGTCCGGATCAGACTATACCGCAGGGCTCGCTGCAAGTTGATGTGCAACAAGTTGCAGGCCCCGATGGGCCTGCATGTGGCTCAGGTGACGCACTCAGGCGCCAGCCAGGGCTTTCTTGACCAGGGCGGACACAACGGTCATGTCGGCGCGGCCCGCCAGTTTCGGCTTGAGCACGCCCATCAGCTTGCCCATGTCGCCCGGACCGGCGGCGCCAGTAGCGGCCACGGCGGCAGCAACTTCGGCGGCGATCTCTTCGTCCGACAGGCCGGCCGGCATGTAGGCCGACAGGATCACCAGCTCGGCCTTTTCGATATCGGCCAGGTCAGGACGGTTACCGGCTTCGAACTGGGTGATCGAATCCTTGCGCTGCTTGATCATCTTTTCGATGACGGCCAGTACCTGGGTATCGTTCAGTTCGGTCTGTTCGTCGAGTTCCTTGCGCTTGACTTCCGCGATGATGAGGCGCACGGCGGCCAGGCGGCCGCTCTCTTTGGCGCGCATCGCGGCTTTCATGTCTTCAGTCAGTTGTTCTTTCAAGCTCATGGGATCTCCGTTTGATTGGTTATAAACGACAAAACCCGCCGCGGTGAAACCGGAGCGGGCTTGCGGACATCAGCGACTCGCCGGGACAGACAAAGCCGTCACCGGGTCTTGGCCGGCTGGACTGTCTTAGTACAGTTTCTTCGGCAGTTGCTGGCTGCGGATGCGCTTGTAGTGACGCTTCACGGCAGCTGCCAGCTTGCGCTTGCGCTCTGCGGTTGGCTTTTCGTAGAACTCGCGTGCGCGCAGTTCCGTCAGCAGACCAGTCTTTTCGATGGTGCGCTTGAAGCGACGCATTGCGACTTCAAACGGCTCGTTTTCTTTAAGGCGGATAGTGGTCATGTAAAAAATTCAAACCGTTGGATTTAGGGAAGAACGAAATTCTAGCAGTATTTCAAGCCCATTGGAAGCTTTTATCAAGATGTGATGCATTTGCCACATCGTCAATTCCTCACGTTGCCGCCAGCGCCAGACCGGCCGCCACGCCCGAGGCCCAGGCCCATTGGAAGTTGTAGCCACCGAGCCAACCGGTGACGTCGACCGTCTCGCCAACGAAATATAAACCCGGCACTTTATTGGCCATCATGGTCTGCTGCGACAGTTCGCGCGTGTCGACACCGCCCAGCGTGACCTCGGCCTTTTTATAGCCTTCCGAGCCGGTCGGGACAATGGCCCAGCGGTTGATGGCGTCGCCCAGCTTGCGCAGTTTGGCGTCGGCCATGTCGGCCAGGCGCGCATCCGGCTCGAAGCCATTGGCCGTCAGCAAGCCCTCGGCCAGGCGCGCCGGCAGCCATTGCGCCAGCACATTGCCCAGCTGCTTCTTCTCGGTTTTCTTCAGGCCGATCAGGGTCTCGGCCACGTCCATCTCGGGCAGCAGGTCGATCATGATCGGCGTGCCGGGCTGCCAGTAGCTGGAGATCTGCAGGATCGCCGGGCCGGACAGGCCGCGGTGGGTGAACAGCAAGTCTTCGCGGAAATGGCCGCGCAGTGCACCCTTCCCTTTCCCGCTACCGGTGCTCACTTCCACTTCGAGCGCGATGCCGGCCAGCGGCACGAACGGCTGCCAGCTGGGGCCGTCGAAAGTCAGCGGCACCAGGCCGGGACGGGTCTCGATGATCTTGAGGCCGAAGCCGCTGGCGATGCGGTAGCCGAGGTCGGTCGCGCCGATCTTCGGGATCGACAGGCCGCCGGTGGCGACCACCACGCTGGCCACTTCGAGCTCGCCGGCATCGGTGTCGATGGCGAAGCCGCTCTCGAGCTGGCGTACGTCCGCGACCTTGCACGGCATCCACCATTTCACGCCGCCCAGCTCGCACTCGGCGCGCAGCATGGCGATGATCTGCTCGCTCGAGTCGTCGCAGAACAATTGGCCTTTGTGCTTCTCGTGATGGGCGATGCGGTACTTCTTGACCAGGGCCTGGAAGTCCTGCGCCGTGTAGCGCGACAGCGCGCTCTTGCAGAAGTGCGGGTTCTGCGACAGGAAATTCTGTGGGGCGGCGTTGATGTTGGTGAAGTTGCAGCGTCCGCCGCCCGAGATGCGGATCTTCTCGGCCAGTTTGGTCGCATGGTCGAGCAGCACCACGCGCTTGCCGCCCTGCGCCGCCACGGCCGCGCACATCATGCCGGCCGCGCCCGCGCCGATTACCGCCACATCATATTGTTTTGCCATGCTGCCGTCTTCCTGGCGCTCGCGCGCTTGCCCAAACCCGCCATTGTAATCCGGCGAGCGGGTCGCAGTCAGTAGCCTGGTTGTAACTTAGATGGAGACCGGATCACGCTGGCGCAGTGCGCGCGCCACCTGCACGCAGTGCGCCACCTGGGTCGCGATCGAGGCCGGCACCGGCACTTCGCCGCGCAGCGCACCCGCGATCCAGGCCGCGGTGGTGGCCGCATCGCGTCCATCCGGCACGTCCGACAGGGAATCGGTCGGCGCGTCGCGCTCGACCAGCAGCGTCTGCTGGCCTTGATGGAACCAGTCGATGCGCTGGGCGCGGTGCGGATGGGCCACAGTCTCGCCTTCGGTGCCGCGCATCAGGAAGGCGTCGCCGCGGGTGGTGTTGGCCGCACCCAGGAAATAGGCGCCCAGCGTTTCCAGGTACTCGGGGTGGGTGTACGACACCAGGCGCAGCGCCGGGCCGTCGAATGGCTGCAGGATCTTGACCAGGGTATGGGTCGAATTACGCACGCCCAGCACGCGGCGCAGCGACAGCATGTGCGCCAGCTGTGGGGCCAGGCGCTCGATCGGGATGAAGGCCGGGCGGCGCGCAGCGAAGGCGCCCACGATATCAGCGCTGCTACCGGCCTCGGCCAGGCCGAGCTCGGCCAGGATTTCGGCGGTGGTGACGCGGCCAGGATCGTTGCGCACGCCATGCACCAGCACCGGCACGCCTTCGCGCGCCAGCAACAGGGCCAGCAGCGGCGTCAGGTTGGCCAGCTTGCGCGCGCCGTTGTAGGTCGGGATCAGCACCGGGGTGAACTCGCCCGGCGGACTCGGCAGTGGCGCGAACGAGGCTTCAGCGGCGTCCATGAAGCCGGCCAGCTCGTCCACGGCTTCGCCCTTGATGCGCATCGCGAGCAGGATCGCGCCCAGCTCCAGGTCCGAGACCCGGCCCTGCAGCATGGCCTCATAGAGATTGCGGGCATCAATGCGCGACATGCTGCGCGCCCCTTTGACGCCACGGCCAATTTCCTTGATGAAGGGCGCCGCGGCAAAACGTTGGATGTCGGTAGTCATGGCCAAAAGCATACACGGGAACCGGGCCGCCCTGAACTGTCCGACCAATTGCAGCCAACACGAAATGGTTTTTGCGCCGTGCCATGTGCACGTGCAGCAATTTCCGTCTACACTGGTCAATCCACCAAGAGACTTCAAGACAGCATCATGATCAGCACGCCCGATATCGAAAACACCAACGTCAGCTCGTTTGCCCGCATGCCCACGCCGGTCGAGCTGCACGCCACCCTGCCGCTGAGCGACGCCGCGTTTGCCACCGTGATGGCCGGCCGCGCCACCCTGCGCAACATCCTCGACCGCAAGGACAAGCGCCTGTTCGTCGTGGTCGGCCCCTGCTCGATCCACGATCCAGAAGCCGGCCTCGACTATGCGCGGCGCCTCAAGGCGCTGCAGGAAGAGGTGAAGGACACCATGGTGCTGGTGATGCGCGTGTATTTCGAGAAGCCGCGCACCACCACCGGCTGGAAGGGCTATATCAACGACCCGTTCATGGACGATTCGTTCCGGGTCGACGTCGGCATGGAACGCGCGCGCCGCTTCCTGCTCGACGTGTGCGAGCTGGGTTTGCCGACCGCGACCGAAGCGCTGGACCCGATCTCGCCGCAATACCTGGGCGACCTGATCGCCTGGACCGCGATCGGCGCCCGCACCACCGAATCGCAGACCCACCGCGAGATGTCGTCCGGCCTGTCGACCCCGGTCGGCTTCAAGAACGGCACCGACGGCGACGTCAGCATCGCCGTGAACGCGGTGCTGTCTTCGTCCAGCCCGCATGCCTTCCTCGGCATCAACGACCAGGGCTCGGTGGCGATCGTGCGCACCAGCGGCAATGCCTACGGCCACGTGGTGCTGCGCGGCGGCGGCGGCCGGCCGAACTACGATTCGGTGTCGGTCACCATTGCCGAGCAGGCACTGGAAAAAGCGAAATTGCCGGCCAACCTGGTGGTCGATTGCTCGCACGCCAACAGCTATAAAAAGCCGGAACTGCAGCCGCTGGTGATGTCGGACGTGATCCAGCAGATCCGCCACGGCAACCGCTCGCTGGTGGGCGTGATGATCGAGTCGAACATCGTCAGCGGCAGCCAGGCGATCCCGGCCGACTTGTCGCAATTGAAATACGGTTGCTCGGTGACCGATGGCTGCATCGGCTGGGAAGAAACCGAAGCGATGTTGCGCAGCGCACATCAGGAATTGCTGCAACGTCCGTAAAAACGCACCACGCTCCCGGGGACGCTCGTTCCCGGGGTAAAATCTCCGGTTCCGTTCCCTTCCTCAGTAATCCTCCATGATCGTTCTCGGCGTCGAATCCTCCTGCGATGAAACCGGCTTTGCTCTGTATGACACCGAGCACGGCCTGCTGTCCCATGCCCTGCACTCGCAGGTCGCCATGCACGAAGAGTACGGCGGCGTGGTGCCCGAACTCGCTTCGCGCGACCATATCCGGCGCGCCATTCCACTGCTGGACGAGGTGCTCAAGCGCGCCGCGATTCCGGCCTCGAACATCGACGCCATCGCCTATACCCAGGGCCCGGGCCTGGCCGGCGCATTGCTGGTCGGCTCCTCGGTCGCCTGCAGCCTGGGACTGGCGCTGGACAAGCCGGTGCTGGGCGTGCACCACCTGGAAGGCCACCTGCTGTCGCCGCTGCTGGCCTCGGAGCGGCCCGAGTTCCCGTTCCTGGCCCTCTTGGTGTCGGGCGGCCACACCCAGCTGATGCGGGTCGACGGCGTCGGCCGCTACACGCTGCTGGGCGAGACGCTCGACGACGCCGCCGGCGAAGCCTTCGACAAGTCGGCCAAGCTGCTGGGCCTGGGCTATCCGGGCGGGCCGGCGATTTCGCGCCTGGCCGAGTTCGGCGATCCGACGGCCTATACGTTGCCGCGGCCGATGCTGCACTCAAAGGATTTCAACTTCAGCTTCTCGGGCCTGAAAACCGCGGTGCTGACCGTGGTGAAGAACCACGAAGAAAAGGTGGTGGCAAATATCTGCGAGCAGGACAAGGCGAATATCGCGCGCGGCTTCGTCGATGCAATCGTCGACGTGCTGGTGGCCAAGTGCGTGAATGCACTGAAGCACACCGGCCTCAAGCGCCTGGTGATCGCGGGCGGCGTCGGCGCCAATCGCCAGCTGCGCGCGGCGCTCGATGCGGCCGCGATCAAGCGCAAGTTCAAGGTCTATTATCCGGAGCTGGAATTCTGCACCGACAATGGCGCCATGATCGCGTTTGCCGGCGCCATGCGGCTGGAGCGCAATCCCGATCTGGCACAGCGCGACTACGCCTTCAACGTGCGGCCGCGCTGGCCTCTCGACGAGCTCGAGGCTGCCTGAATCACATCCGCGTGACACCGCAATAGCAGGCGCGACGTTGCCGATTTTGGCCCGTCGCGCCTGCCCGTTTCCGTCGCTTCAGCATTGAACTTGCCAGTCTGACACCGATCCTACCGTGTGACCGTCCCTTGCCAAACGGTGGCAATATCCCATGGTCAAGATTTACGGAGGTGAACAATGCGCGTTGTAAGCTGGAATATTCGTTGGGGTTGCGGCAAGGACGGACGAATAAGGATCCATGCGATCATCGACGTGTTGCGGCGCCTGAATCCCGATGTAATCTGCCTGCAAGAAGTGGCCGCCAACCATCCCGAGCTCGAAGGCAGCGCCAGCGCCAACCAGTTCAAGCAACTTGCCGGCGCCTTCGGCGGCTACCATGCGATGGAGCATGCGCCGAGCGAAATCTACAAGAACAACGTCCCGCGCCTGTTCGGCAACCTGATCCTGTCCAAGTACCGCATCTCGCAGGTGCACCGCCACCTGCTGCCGTGGCCAGTTGATCCGGCGCATCCGGCCGGCATGCCGCGCGGGCTGCTGGAAACCGTGGTCGACGCGCCGACCGGCAAGTTGCGCCTGTTGACCACGCATCTCGAATATTATTCGCCGCCGCAGCGCATGGCGCAGGTGGCGCGCATCCGCGAACTGCACGCCGAGGCCTGTGCGCGGGCGCGCCTGTTCCAGCCTGATCCGAGCCTGGATGCGCCGTTCCAGCTGGGTTTCCGGCCGGGGTCGGCGATCCTGTGCGGCGACTTCAATTTTGCGCCCGACGCCGGGGATTACGCGGCACTGTTGGCGGCGCCCGAGCAGGGCGCGCTGCCGCTGGTCGACGCCTGGCGCACGTTGCACGGCGACATGGCGCGTGCGCCGACCACCGGGCTGCACGGTTTTCCGTGGCCCGAGCGGCCCGAGTGCTATGACTATTTCTTCGTCACCGACGATCTGGCGCCGCGGCTGAAGGCGATCGACGTGCAGTCCGAGACGGCCGCCTCGGACCACCAGCCGCTGGTGCTGGAACTGATTTAAGACGCCGCCGGCGCCTCGTACGCCGGAATTTCGCGCAGCGCACGCTCGAAGATTTCCGGCGGCTGGCCGCCCGAGATCAGGTGCTTCTGGTTGATGATCACCGCCGGTACCGACTTGATGCCGGCGCGCAGGAAGAATTGCTCGCGCTCGCGCACTTCGTCGGCATACGTATCCGACTTCAGGATGCGCTCCGCCTCCGCGCGGTCCAGGCCGACGCTTTCCACCGTGCGCAGCAGCACGTCGTGGTTGCTCGGGTCTTCGCAGCGGGTGAAATAGGCTTCGAGCAAGGCTTGCTTGAGCTGGCGCTGGCTGCCTTCCGCCTCGGCCCATGACAGCAGGCGGTGCGCGTCAAAAGTGTTGTAGATGCGGCCGCGCCGCTCCATGTCGAAGGTGAAGCCGACCGCGGCGCCGCGCGTGCGGATGGTCTCGCGGCTGGCGGCTTGCTGCTCGGCCGTGGCGCCATACTTCTGGGTCACGTGCTCGACGATGTCCTGGCCGTCCGGGCCCATGTCGGGATTGAGTTCGAAGGGCTGGAAATGCAGGTCGACCTTGACCTCTTCGCCCACCTTCAACAGGGCTTGTTCCAGCGATTTCAAGCCGATCGCGCACCATGGGCACGAGACGTCCGACACGAAATCGATCCTGAGTTGTTTGCTCACAGCGCACCACCTTTCTGTCTTGCGCGGCGCACGTTGCGCCGCATTCAAGAGCTATGGTAACGCGTGACGGGATTTTCAGCGCGCGCCCTGCCATTGGCGGCCGGGCGGCTTTGGGAAGTGCGAAGTTACTTGGCCTTCTTGGCGTCAGCCGACTTGCTGCCGAACTTCGATTCCTTGCCGGCGATCAGGTTGCCGATATTGGCGCTGTGGCGCCAGACCAGCAGGCCGCTCATCACGATCACCGCGAACAGGATGCTGTCGGCGCCGAACAGCAGGCCGTAGTACAGCGGCGCGAAGATCGCAGCAATCAGCGCCGCCAGCGAGGAATAGCGGAAGGCGTAGGCGATGATCAGCCAGGTGGCCAGGGTCGCCAGGCCGAGCCAGACGTTAATGCCCAGCAGCACGCCGAGCGCGGTGGCCACGCCCTTGCCGCCGACGAAGCGGAAGAACACCGGCCACAGGTGGCCGAGGAAGACCGCGATCGCGACCAGCGCCACGCCGTCGTCGTCGATGCCGTACTGCGCGCCGAATTTGACTGCCAGCCACACCGCCAGCCAGCCCTTGGCGGCGTCGCCGATCAGGGTCGCGATCGCCGCCTTCTTGCTGCCGCTGCGCAGCACGTTGGTGGCGCCGGGATTCTTGGAGCCGTAGGTGCGCGGGTCATTCAGGCCGAACGCGCGGCTCATCACGACCGCGAAGGAAATCGAGCCGAGCAGGTAGGCGGCAATGGTGGCAATCAGGGTATTCATCGGGTCTCTCTCGTGTGATCCGGAGCGCGCTGTTGCGCGTTGCTATGCATGTTGCTTATGTGTGCAATCAGGTACTTACCGGAAATTGGTGCGTGAATATACACCATAGGAAGTGCCCGGCGAAAGCTACTCGGCCAGCGCGCATTGCACGGGCCGCGCCTTCAGCACCTCGACCAGCACGCGCGGATCGATGCCGACCAGGTAGCCGCGCCGGCCGCCGTTGATGTAGATCTTGCTTAAGCCAAGGATGCTCTCTTCCACATACACCGGCATCGCCTTGCGGATGCCGAACGGCGAAGTGCCGCCGACCAGATAGCCCGAATGGCGCTGCGCCACTTCCGGTTTGCACGGTTCGACCGACTTGCAGGGGATGGCGCGCGCCAGGTTCTTGGTCGAGACCTTGCAGTCGCCGTGCATCAGCACGATCAGCGGGCGCGCCGCTTCGTCCTGCATCACCAGGGTCTTGACCACCTCGTGTTCCGGCACGCCGAGCGCCTGCGACGACACCGCGGTGCCGCCATGCTCTTCGTAGTCATAAGGATGCTCGGAAAACGCGACGCCGTGCTTGCGCAGGAATTGCGTCGCCGGAGTCTCTGACACGTGCTCTTTCTTGGCCATGCGTGGTACGCTAACTCTGAATAACAGGGGTTTCTATTATGCAGGAAGAAATACGGTTTGCCACCTTCAACACTTTCAACCTGGCCCCGCCCGGCGTCCGCCTGTATGACAACCTCGCGCCCACCACGCCCGAGGAATACGAGGCCAAGCTCGACTGGACAGCGCACCAGCTCGACCTGATCAATGCCGATGTGATCGGCTTCCAGGAAATCTTTTCTCAGGGCGTGCTGCGCGAAGTGCTGCGCCGCACCCGCCGCTACCGCGACGCCCACCACGTCGGCTTCGATCCCGATCCGCTGGCCGCGCGCCTGACGCCGAGCGTGGCGCTGGTGTCGCGCCTGCCGCTGGCCGAACCGGGTTCGGCGCTGGGCATGTTCCCGTCCAACGTGTCGATGCCACCCGGCAGCCGCGACCCGGACCGCTTCACGCGCGCGCCGCTGCACGCGGGCGTGATCGCGGCGCCCGGGGTGACGATCGACGTGGTGGTGGTGCACCTCAAGTCGCGCCGGCCCGACTACCGCTCGGGCGACAGCGGCGCCGATCCGCACCTGTACGCGCTGGCCTGCCTGCGCTCGCTGGTGCGGCGCGGCACCGAAGCCACCGCGCTGCGCGTGCTGCTCACCGAGATGGGCCACGTGAACCGCCGTCCGCGCATCGTGCTGGGCGACTTCAACGACGTCGCCGATTCGGTCACCACCGAGATCGTGCTGGGCGAAGGCACGCCGCCGGGCGAGCGCCTGTACGACGCGGTGCAGGTGCAGCGCCGGCTCGATCATCAGCGCCACGTCGGCTTCTCGATTTTGCACGACACGCGCCACTCGACCATCGACCACATCCTGGTGTCGCCCGAATTCAATCCGGCGCTGCCGGAAGCGATCGGGGAAGTGGTGGACGTGGTGTACCTGAACGACCATTTGAACCTGCGCTTGCCGGAGGCGTCGGATCATGGGCAGGTGCTGGCGCGGATCAGGTTGTTCCAGCAGGGTGGCGAGCTGGACGCGGCGCTCGGGTAACCCTACGATTACGACAAGCGATTGTTATCGTTTCCGGTATCGCGCCGGATGATTTCACGACCAACAATCGACGCGTGGACGGCAAGCCGTCCACCCTACTCTGACTTATCCCGGATGCGGCGCCAGGTCCGGCTCGGCGCTGGCGGCGCTGGCCAGGAAGCCCTGGTAATCGTCGCAGCCATGGCGGCGCAGGAAATCCAGCTGTGCGACCGTCTCGACGCCCTCCCCCACCACCCGCAGCTGCAGGCTGCGCGCCACCGCGATGATGGCCGGCACCATGGCGGCGTCGACCGGGTCGTGGCCGACGTCGCCCACGTAGCTGCGGTCGATCTTGAGCTTGGTGAGCGGAAAGCGCCGCAATGCCTCCAGGCTTGACAGGCCGGTGCCGAAGCGGTCCACGCTCAATTGCACGCCACGCGCGCGCAATGCCTGGGCAGTGGCGGCGAACGCCGCTTCGCTGCGGATCAGCGCGTCCTCAAGAATTTCCAGGTCGAGCGACTGCGGCGAAAGGCCCGCCCGGCCAAGCGCGGCGTCGACCGCCGGCAGCAGGCCGTCGTGCGCCAGCTGGGCGTCGGACAGGTTGACCGCCACCGTCACAGGATGGCCAGCATCCTGCCAGGCGCGCGCCTGGCGGCAGGCTTTGCGCAGCACCCATTCGCCGATCGGCACGATCAGGCCCGATTCTTCGGCCGCCGGCAGAAAATCGTGCGGCAGCAGCAGGCCGCGCTCGGGATGGCGCCAGCGCAGCAGCGCCTCGACCGCGGTGACGCGCCCGGTTGCCACTTCGATCTCGGGCTGGTATTCGAGCACGAACTCGCCGCCGTCGAGCGCCTGGCGCAGGCGGTTTTCCAGTTCCACGCGCTCGACCACGTGCGCGTTCATCGCCGGACTGAAGAAGCGGAAGGCGTCGCGCCCGTCCTGCTTGGCGTGGTACATGGCGAGGTCGGCGTGGTGCAGCAGGGTTTCGACCTCGGTGCCGTCGTCCGGGCACAGTGCGATCCCGATCGAGGTCGACAGCGTCAAGGCGTGGCCGCCGATGTCGACCGGGCGCGCCACCGCCTGGGTCACGGACCCGGCCACGTGGGCGGCCTGGTCGGCGCCCTTGATGGCGGCCAGCAGCACCACGAATTCGTCGCCGCCCAGGCGGCTGATGGTGTCCACGGCGCGCACGCAGCCGCGCAGCCGGCTCGCCACTTCGCGCAGCACGATGTCGCCGGCCTGGTGGCCGTGGGTGTCGTTGATCGCCTTGAACCGGTCGAGGTCGAGGAACATGACGGCGAACTGGTCGTGCTGGCGGCGCCAGGTGGCCAGCGCCTGGTGCAGGCGGTCTAGGAACAGGATGCGGTTGGGCAAGCCGGTCAGGGCGTCGTGCTCGGCCTGGTGGCGCACCTGCGCTTCGGCGCGCTTCCTCTCGCTGATGTCGGTCAGCATCGCCATATAGCTGCTGACGTCGCCGTGCGGGTCGCGGATCGCGGTCAGCGCGATACGCACCGGATAGCGCTGGCCGTCGCGGCGCACCCCGGCCAGTTCGCCTTCCCAGTGGTCCTGACCGTCCAGTTCGGCCCAGATGCGCTCATAGAAGCCGTCGTCGGCGTCCCAGCCCAGGCTGGCCAACGGCCGGCCGACGATCTGCTCGGGGGTGTGGCCGGTGATGCTGGTGAAGGCGCCGTTGACGGCGCGCACGCGGTACTCGGCATCCATCATGATGATGGCGTCGCGCGCGTTCTGGAATACCTGGGCCGCCTGCTGCAGGTTGCTCTCGGCTTCCTTGCGCGCCGTGATGTCGACTTCCATGCAGAACACTTCCTGCATGACGCCGTCGTGCTTGATCGGATAGTGGCAGGAATACACCCAGTGGCGGCGGCCGGCGCTGGACTGCACCTGCCAGTCGAGTGCCGGCGGCGCCAGGCCGGTGTTCCAGATGTTGGCGATCGCCGCTTCGAACTCGTCCTGGCGCTCGATATGCTGCACCAGTTGCCGGTAAGGCTGGCCGACCGCGGCGGCCGATGGGATGCCGTACAACTCTTCGCTGGCGTGGTTCCAGAAACGGATACGGCCGGCGCGGTCCATCGAGTGCACCGCCACCGCCGGCGCCAGTTCGAGCGCGGTGACGAAGTGGTGCAGCCAGCCAAAGGCTGCGGGACCGCGCCCGGGCGGGTCGGATATGTCTGGCGTCTCTTCGCTCACGGCAGGCCTTTCGACATGAAATGAACAGTGCCCAGATTGTTCAGACCGTCGCAGACGCCGTTAGTTCGCTCAGGCGATGCTGGGCCGCGCCGCCGTGCTGTCTGCGCGCTGTGCGTCGTCGGCCTCGGCTTGCGTAGCAGAGGCTTCTCCCTCCGTCTCTGCCTCCACCGACTCCGCCGACTCGGCGCCGTCGGCCGAGGCCGGTGTGCTCTTGGCGTCAAGCTTGCGCTTGGCCTTTTCCTCGGCCTTGCGTTTCTTTTCGAGTTCCCGCTGCCGCTTTTCGTACTGGAAATTATTCCGTGCCATGGTCACCTCACTGTGGTTGGTCGGGAAGAAGCCGCTTTTTTCCACGGCCATTATGGACCAGCGCGGCGCGCATGGCTTGGGCTAACCCCGGGGGTGGTGCTGGGCGTGCAGATGTTTCAGACGCTCGCGCGCAACATGGGTATAGATCTGCGTGGTCGAAATGTCGGAGTGGCCCAACAACAATTGCACCACGCGCAGGTCGGCGCCGTGGTTCAGCAAATGGGTGGCAAACGCATGGCGTAGCGTGTGCGGCGACAGCGGCCCCTGGATCCCTGCTTTCTGCGCATGCTTCTTGACCAGGATCCAGAACATCTGGCGCGTCATCGGTCCGCCGCGGCCGGTGACGAACAGCGCATCGTCGATCTGGCCATTGAGGATGATGCAGCGCGCGTCCGCCAGGTAGCGTTCCAGCCAGCGCCGTGCTTCCATACCGAACGGCACCAGACGCGTCTTGCTGCCCTTGCCGGTGATGCGCAGCACGCCGTCGTTCAGGCTGACTTCGACCAGTTTCAGGGCCACCAGTTCCGACACCCGCAGGCCGCTGGCGTACATCAGTTCCAGCATGGTACGCTCGCGCAGGCCAAGCGGCGTGGCGACGTCGGGCGCGGCCAGCAAGGCCTCGACCTGGCCTTCGGTCAGCGTGCTGACCAGGCGCAGCGGCTGGCGCGCCGACGGCATCTTCAGACACGGGTCTTCCGCGATCTGGCCACGGCGCAAGGCCAGGCCGTAAAAGCGCTTGAACACCGACAAGCGGCGATTCGCCGTGCTCGGACGCGATTCGGGATGACGCTCGGCGAAATACGCCGCCAGGTCGTGCGGGCGCGCCGCCAACAGGCCGGCGCAGGCCGGGCGTTTGGCTTCCAGCCAGCCGGCGAACAGGCGCAGGTCGCGCCGGTACGCATCCAGCGAATTCTTGGCCAGCCCCTGTTCCAGCCAGAGGGTGTCGCAGAATTCGTCGATCAGGGCCAGATTGCCTGTTGCTGCCATGGGCTCATTGCATGCGCGGTGGCGCCTTCGTGACGCAGCAGCCAGCGCTTCACCGACAGGTGGAAGCCGTGCTCGTCGTCGTGGTTCGAAAAGCCGCCCAGGCCACCCGCCGCCGTCACCCGGTGGCAGGGAATGATCAGGGGGAACCAGTTGGCGCCGCAGGCCTGGCCCACCGCGCGCGGATGCGATTCCAGCAGCTTGGCCAGGTGGCCATAGGTACGCACGGTGCCGCGCGGAATCGCATTGATGCGTTCCCAGACCTTGCGCTGGAAGGCGGTGCCGACCGGCTGCAGCGGCAGGTCGAAGGCGAAGTCGGGATCGACCAGGTACTGCGCGACCTGGCGCGCGGCCAGCTCGGCGGTCGCGTTGTCGGGCGCCTTTTCGGCGAACGCGGGCGGCAGGTAGACCAGCTCGCGCAGCTGCCCGTCGATCGTGCGGATGCCGAGCGCGCCGAACGGAGCGGGCACGATGGCGTTGAAGATGTCGGTAGCGGGATTGAGCTCAGCCTGGGGCTTCATGGTGGTTTTCCGTGCAGTAACCGGGACGCTGAATCATCCCGGTGGCGCAGCGCACATCTTAACGTCTGACAACACCGGGAACCAGTGTTTAGACCACACGAGCGAAAAAAAAGCGCACCATCTGGTGCGCTCCAATTCGGGTCACGTTTCCGGCCATTCAGATGGCTTTCTGTAAAACGTGGTGTCTCCTCGAATGTCTCCGGTATGGATTACCGTTCTTTTGTGTTACTCCCCCAAAATCGTTGCAATGCAATCGTTCTTGTTTGTTTCTGCTTGTTCTGTACTCATGTGCGCACCATTCCGGTGCGAACGGTCCCCATCATAACGCAAGTGCCATGAGATAACGTATGTTTTCGACCACAAACACGTAAAATTATTTTACTTATAAAGAAAACGCAATTAACACTTCGCTGTCGATAGTCATTGGCTTGCCTATAAGGAAGGCATTATCTACCCACTTCGCGCAGGATCGCACGCACTGTGTCCTTGCCGATCCGATTTTCCATTTGTCCATACACCGGCAACATGGCGCGCCGCCATTCGGCCTGCTGCGCCGGCGACAAGCCATGGATGGTGGTGGTGCCGGCGGTGCGGATCTGTTCCATCGCATCGTCGTTGGCGCGCTGGGCGATGGTTTTCTCGTAGGCAGTCGCTTCGCGCATGGCGCGCGTCAGCGTGCTGCGGATCCCGCCCGGCAAGCCATTCCAGAACTTGCGGTTGACGATCACCGCATAACCCAGGTAGCCGTGGTTGGACACGGTCAGGTGGCTCTGGGTCTCGTGCATGCGCTGGGTGTACATGTTCGACGGCGTGTTCTCGGTGCCCTCCACCACGCCATCGCGCAGCGCCGGCGCCGCTTCCGAAAACGCCAGCACTTGCGGGCGCGCGCCCAGCGCACGCATCTGGGCATCGAGCACCTTGGAAGCCTGGATCCGCATGCGCAAGCCGCCGAAGTCGCGCGGCGCCAGCAACGGTTTATTGGCCGACATGATCTTGAAGCCGTTGTCCCAGAACGCCAGGCCGGTGATGCCCTTCGGCTCGAGTTTGCGCAGCAGGTCGGCGCCGATGCGCCCTTCCGTCACCTTGTACAGGGCCGCCTTGTCCGGGAAAATATAGGGCAGGTCGAAGGCTTCGAATTCCTTCACGCCCAGCGGCGAGAACTTGGCCAGCGACGGCGCCAGCATCTGTACCGCGCCCAGCTGCAGGGCCTCGAGTTCCTCGCGGTCCTTGTACAGCTGGCTATTGGGATAGACTTCGACCCGCACCCGGCCATTCGTCATGCGCTCGGCCAGTTCCTTGAAGCGTTCGGCGGCCATGCCCTTGGGCGTGTCGGGCGCCGTCACGTGGCTGAACTTGATGACGATAGGACCTTGCGCCCAGGCGGGCACGGCAGCCAGGGCGGCGCACGCGGACAACAGGACGCGGGCGGCCAGGACGGAAATCTGCATGACGGTTGGTTCTTCCTGATCAGACATTGCTATGCTGGAGGGCTGGACTAAGGTGACGCAGTCAGCACTATGCGCCGCCACGGCCCGCGCGGCCATCGTGGACTTCCACAACAGCCCGACAGTTTAACCAAACCAGGACCCAGCATGACAATTCCCATCGACCAAAGCCTGCCGGAACAGCGCAGAAGTACGCGCCGCGCCTGGCGCTTCATGCGCTGGCTGGTGCCGATGCTGCTGGTATTGCTGTTCCTGGCGGTGCTGATCTGGCTGCCATGGCAGGCGCGCCAGATGGAAAGCACCGAGCGCCAGGAACAGTTGATCGCCGACACCCTCTGGGTCGAGCAGACCCTGCGCTTCGAACTGGCGCGCAGCGAAGAAGCCTTGTCCGCGCTGGGCGCCGACCTGGTGGTGGCGCCGATGGCGCAGGCCAAGCTGCAGGCGCGCTTCACGCAGATGTTCAAGAACGGCCCGGAACTGGTGCGCGTGGTCTGGAGCGACGCCGACGGCGCCGTGCTGGCAACCCACGGCAACGACCTGCCGGCCGCCGGCCTTGCCGACACCACCCTGCAGGCCGGCGAAATGGCGCGCTCGATGCGGCGCGGCCGCTACAGCGAGCCATACGGCGCCACCCCGTCGACCCACGGCCTGATCGATTTTTACCTGCCGCTGTTTCGCAACGGCCAGTTCATGGGCAGCCTGGTGGCGACCTACAGCCTGCAGGTGCTGCTCGACGAAACCGTGCCCTGGTGGTTCGCCCAGGACAATGCGCTGTCCTTGCTCGACCGTAACGAACTGAGCGTGGCGCGGCGCGCCTCGGGCGGTCCGGGACGCGGCGTCTACACCCACCAGCGCGAGCTCGACCTGCCCGGCGCCCAGCTGGTGCTGGCCACCGACAGCGTGAAAGGCGCCCCGCGCCTGCTGCCGAACCTGCTGGTCGGTTCGGTGATCGTGCTGGCACTCGGCCTGCTGCTCAGCCTGGCCGCGCTGTGGCGCCACATCTCGCGCACCCTGGCCGCCGAGCGCGCGCTGCGCCAGCAGATGGCGTTTCGCACGGCGATGGAAAACTCGCTGCTGACCGGCCTGCGCGCGCGCGACCTGGAAGGCCGTGTCACCTACGTCAACCGCGCGTTCTGCCAGATCGTCGGCTTGCCGGCCGAGGAACTGATCGGCAAGAAGCCGCCGATGGCCTACTGGGCGCCGGAAGCGACCGCCGAGTACGAGGAACGGTTCCAGGGCATTTTGTCGGGCAAGGTCACACCGCAATTCGAGACCGTGTTCCAGCGCTCGGACGGCACCCGGGTGCCGGTGCTCGTGTTCGAGGCGCCACTGGTCGAGCGCAACGGACGCCATACCGGCTGGATGAGTTCGGTGCTCGACATCACCGACCGCAAGCGGGTCGAGGAACTCAATCGCCAGCAGGAAGAAAAGCTGCAGGCCAGCGCGCGCCTGGCCACCATGGGCGAACTGTCGTCGATGCTGGCGCACGAACTGAACCAGCCGCTGGCGGCGATCTCGAGCTATACGGCGGGCGCGCTGAACCTGCTGGAACGGGCCGCCAGTTCCGGTGAGGAACTGAAACCGGGCATGTTGCGCCACCCGCTGGAACAGGCGCGCCAGCAGGCCCAGCGGGCTGGCCAGATCATCCGCAGCGTGCACGAGTTCGTCAAGAAACGCGAACCGGTGCGCCAGGAAGTGCCAATCCGCACCGTGATCGACGGCGTGCGCGCGTTGGTGGAACTGCAGGCGCGCCAGGCCGGCGTCGCCCTGCGCGTACACATTCCGCCCGGCCTGCCGCCGGTGCTGGCCGACCGCCTGCTGCTCGAGCAGGTGCTCCTGAACCTGACGCGCAACGCGATCGAGGCGATGCAGGACACCCGCCCCGAGCAGCGCGTGCTGCGCATCGAGGCCGACCACGAAGACGGCCAGGTGACGGTGTCGGTGATCGACCGCGGCCACGGTATTCCGCCCGAAGTGGCCGAGCGCCTGTTCTCGCCGTTCTATTCGACCAAGGCCGAGGGCATGGGCATGGGGCTGTCGATCTGTCGCACCGCGATCGAGTTCCATGGCGGCACGCTGACCCACACGCCGCACCCGTCCGGCGGCACCGTGTTCACCTTTTCGCTGCCGGCGCAAGCGGCGAGCCGGGCGCTGGGCTAAAATCCGTCCTCGGGCGCGTTTCATATCCGGAACGCACCACTCACCACCACAAGCAACAATGAAGCGGGAGCGCGCACGGCGCCCATCCCGCCCCCTACGGAGACACGCATGCTGCACATCGTCGACGACGAAGACGTCATTCGGGATTCGCTCGCCTGGCTGGCGCAATCGCGCGGCCTGAGTGCGCGCGGCTATGCCGGCGGCCAGGAATTCCTGGATGCGGTCGGCACGCTTGATGCCAACGGCGACTGCGTGCTGCTCGACGTGCGCATGCCGGGCATGAACGGCATCGCCGTGTTCGACGGGCTGGTCCAGCGCGGCTTGCTGCCGAGCCTGCCCGTGATCTTCCTGACCGGCCACGGCGACGTGCCGATGGCGGTCGACTCGCTCAAGCGCGGGGCTTTCGATTTCTTCGAGAAACCATTTAACGACAATGTCTTGATGGACCGGGTCGAGGAAGCGCTGGCCTCGTCGCGCAAGGCGGCCGCCTCGGCCGGCGTGCAGGCACGGCTGGCCACGCTGTCGGCGCGCGAGCGCGAAGTGCTGGACCTGATCCTGGCCGGCATGATGAACAAGGTCGTGGCCGACAAGCTCGGCATCAGCATGCGCACGGTCGAGGTGCACCGGGCGCATATCTTCGACAAGATGCAAGTCAAGACGGCGGTCGAGCTGGCAGGCTTGCTCAAGTAACCCGTCTCATCCCCTCTTTCGCCGGCGCATGCTCTTGCGATCCGGCAGCTCATCCCTACCTGTTCCACATATTTTGCCCGGCGCACCGGTACGGCTGGCCGTTGCCGGTCGATGATGCCGCGCGCCAACGTGTCCTGCCGATCCGGGGAAGCCTTGTAAAATAAATTTGAACGCGCCGCGGCCACGCGCCGCGCTGCGCACTCTCTTTTAGGAACTCCGATGAACGAAAAGACAGTTGCAGACAAGATGTTTTTGAGGACGGCGAAGTCGATGCTGATCCTGAACGGGCAAGCCAATCCGAATGTCGCGGCCCAGATGCCGGCCGAGCTGGTCAAGGACGGCGACGGCCCGTTCGACGCGATCCTGATGTTCTGCATGCATCGCAAGGATCTCGAGCAATACCTGCCGGTGGCCAAGGAAAAGCTGGGCGAGAAGGGGTCGCTGTGGATCGCTTACCTGAAGCAGACCGCTTCCAAGGCCACCGACATCAACCGCGATTCGATCAATGCCTACGCCAAGGAAAACGGCATCACCGGCGTGGCGATGATCTCGATCGACGGCGACTGGTCGGGCCTGCGCCTGAAGCGCATCGAACTGTGATGCTGATGTAGTGTGTACGTCACTCCACGTGGCGGGCCAGCGCCCAGGCCACGTGTTCGCGCACCAGCTCCGACGGATGCGCACTGCGGGCCCGCAAGGCCGCCACGATATTCTCGTCGCCGCGTTTGACAGCGGCTGCATTGCCCAGTCCCACCGCCAGGTTGCGCAGCCAGCGCTCGTGGCCGATCCGGCGGATCGGGCTGCCTTCCATGCGGCGGTTGAACTCTTCTTCTTCCCAGCCGAACAGGGTGACCAGGTCGCCTTCGCCCAGGCCGTTGCGCTCGTCGAAATCGGCAATCTGCGCCCGCTGCGCGAACTTGTTCCACGGACAGACCACCTGGCAATCGTCGCAGCCGTAGATGCGGTTGCCGATCAGCGGCCTGAATTCTTCCGGGATGCTGCCCTTCAGTTCGATCGTCAGGTAAGAAATGCAGCGCCGCGCGTCCAGCCGGCCGGGGCCGAGGATGGCGCCGGTCGGGCAGGCGTCGATGCAGGCGCTGCACCCGCCGCAATGGCGGCCGGTGGGCGGATCGACCGGCAAGGGAATATCCACCAGGATCTCGCCGATGAAGAAGGTCGAGCCGGCCGAACGCGACAGCAGCAGCGTGTGCTTGCCGCGCCAGCCGAGGCCAGCCTTTTCGGCCAGCGGCAATTCCATCACCGGCGCCGAATCGGTAAAGGCGCGGTAGCCGAACGGGCCGATCGCCCCCCCGATGCGCTCGGCGAGCGACTGCAGGCGGCTGCGCAGCACCTTGTGGTAGTCGCGGCCGCGGGCGTAGACCGAGACCACGGCGGCGTCCGGATCGCCGTGGCGCAGGCGTTCTTGCGCGCGCCAATCCTCGGCGCGGCTATTCGGCAGATAATCCATGCGCGCCACGATCGCGCGCACCGTGCCCGGCACCAGCTCCGCCGGGCGCGCACGCTTCATGCCGTGGCTTGCCATATAATCCATCTCGCCATGACACCCCGCGTCGAGCCAGGCCTGCAGCCCCGCTTCCAGGTGCGCCAGGTCGACGTCCGCGATGCGCACTTCGGCAAAGCCGAGCTCGAGGCCCCAGGCCTTGATGGCGCGCGCCAGTTGCGGTAGATCCGCGCTCAGGTCGGGAGTGTGATCGGGGGAAGTGGACATGGGAAGAAGACAACATCGCGGCACATGAAGCTGCCGCACAACACGCTATTTTATTCGATGCAGCCAATCAAAGCCCAATCCCGGCACTATCTTGCTGACGAATCAGCCACCGCCGCCCTCGGCGCCGCGCTGGCCCGTGCCCTGCAGCCGGGACTGGTGATCTACCTGCACGGCGACCTCGGCGCCGGCAAGACCGCGCTGACGCGCTCGCTGATCCATTCCCTTGGACACAAAGGCACGGTGAAAAGCCCGACCTACACCCTGTCCGAACCGTACCAGGTGATGCTGGGTGGCAAGCCTCTGAACATCATCCACTACGACCTGTACCGCATGTCGAGCCCGGAAGAGTTCCTGGATGCGGGCTTCCGCGAAGACTTCGACGGCCGCAACGTGTGCATCGTCGAGTGGCCGGAAAAAGGCGATCCGGTGTTGCCGGCGCCCGACGTGCACGTCCTGCTCAACGTTAGCGGGCCCGGCCGTGAGGTAGAATTGCAGGCGTTGTCCGAATTAGGCCTGTCATGCCTCGACCGTCTCGTCTTCCCGCCGCTCTGAATCGCGCCGCTCCCGCCAACAAGCCAGGTTCGTCGCGCCGCCGCGTCCTGCTCAAAGCCGGCGGCACGCTGCTGCTGTCGGTCGTCGCGCCGCTGCCGGCGTTCGCCAACCAGATCCTCGGGGTGCGGGTGTGGCCGGCCGACGACTACACCCGCGTCACGCTGGAAAACGACACCAACCTCAAGACTGAGCACTTCCTGATCCCCGATCCGCCGCGGCTGGTGGTCGACATCGAGGGGCTGGGCCTGAGCAACACCCTGAAAAGCCTGGTCGCCAAGATCGAGCCGAACGACCCGTACATCAAGCAGGTGCGGGTCGGCCAGAACCGCCCGAACGTGGTGCGCCTGGTGTTCGACCTCAAGGAAGAGGTCAAGCCGCAGGTGTTCACGCTGGCGCCGGTGGCCGGCTACCAGCACCGGTTGATCTTCGACCTCTACCCGGTGCGCCCGGTCGATCCGATCGCGGCCATGATCGAAAAAGGCGAATGGAGCACCGGCCCGACCACTGCCGTGGCCGAGAACGCCACCACGCTGGGCGACCCGGTGGCCGGCACGCCGCCGGTGCAGATCCCGACCCCGCTGCCGGTCCTGCCATCGACCACACCCAACGCCGCACCGGACGCGATCGCCAAGCTGGAGTCCGCCATGTCGGGCCTGCAGGGTACCCCGCCGGCGCAGCCGATCCAGCCACCGCCGGCGCGCGGCAAGCCGACGGTGCCGACGCAGAAGGTGGCGCGCATGATCACCATCGCGCTCGACCCCGGCCATGGCGGCGAAGACCCGGGCGCGATCGGCGCGCGCGGCAGCCGCGAGAAGGACATCGTGCTGTCGGTGGCCAAGCGCCTCAAGGCCAAACTGGAGCAGATGCCGAACACGCGCGTGATGCTGACCCGCGACGGCGACTTTTTCGTGCCGCTGGGTAAACGCGTGGAAAAGGCGCGCAAGGTCCAGGCCGACCTGTTCGTCTCGATCCACGCCGATGCCTGGATCAAGCCCGATGCCAGCGGCTCGTCGGTGTTCGTGCTATCGGAAAAAGGCGCCAGCTCGAGCGCCGCGCGCTGGCTGGCGAATGACCAGAACCGGGCCGACCTGATCGGTGGCGCGCAGTTCGGCAACACCACCGACAAACACCTGGCCAGCGTGCTGTTCGACCTGTCGACCACGGCCCAGATCAACGACAGCCTGAAACTCGGCAAGGCGGTGCTGGGCGAGATCGGCGGCATCAACCGCCTGCACAAGGCGTCGGTCGAGCAGGCCGGCTTCGCCGTACTGAAAGCGCCGGACATTCCGTCGATCCTGGTCGAGACCGCGTTCATCTCGAATCCGCAGGAAGAAGCCAAGCTCAACGACGACGGCTATCAGGACAAGCTGGCCGAAGCCATCACCAAGGGCATCCGCCGCTACTTCTCCGACAATCCGCCGATGGCCAAGAGCCGTCAGACATAAGCATGGAACACATCATCTTCGGACAATTGCCTGCCGTGCGGATCACGGCGCCGGATGGCGCCGTCGCCGTGGTCACGCTGTACGGCGCGCACCTGGTGTCGTGGGTCGGCGCCGATGGTGGCGAGCGCATGTTCATGAGCGGGCGCTCGGCGCTCGACGGCAGCCGCGCTATCCGTGGCGGGGTGCCGGTGATCTTTCCGCAGTTTGCCGAACAGGGTAGCGGGATGCGGCATGGCTTTGCGCGGGTCAGCACCTGGCGCGCGACTGCAGACGGCGTCGAGGATGGCGCCGCGTGGGCCGAATTCGAGTTGACCGAATCTGACCTGACGCCGACGCACGCCGCCGCCTGGCCGCACCAGTTCGCGCTGATGCTACGCGTGGCCGTGCAAGCCAACGAGCTGCGCATGGCGTTCACGGTGCGCAATACGGGCAACGCGCCCTTCCCGTTCGCGGCCGCGCTGCACACCTATCACCTGGTGCCGCACCTGGCCGACGTGCGCATCGACGGCGTCGAACCGGGCCCGCTGGCCATTGCGGACAAGCTGGACCGGATCTATGCCGATGTCCAGGGCGCGATCACGCTGGCCACGCCGGCGCGCGTCCTGACGCTGGAACAGCAAGGCTTCACCGACGCCGTGGTCTGGAATCCAGGCGCGGCCGACACGGCGGCGCTGGCGGACATGGAAGACCACGAATACCAGCGCTTCGTCTGCATCGAACCGGCGCGGCTGCAGCAGGACACCTTGGCGCCAGGCGCGGCCTGGGAAGGCCACTACCGCATTTCCTGATCCACCGGCGTGGCGCCTGGCTTGCTTCAATTTCGTTAGTGCAATGTAAAATTGCCATTCCGAATTGACTGCAAACCCAGGAGTTTCCATGCCCTCCGACCTGCGCGCCCTGGTCGTCTTCGCCGATTCCTCGCTGCACCGCTCCCGCACCAGCCGCCGCGTGCTCGACGCCGTCGCCACCCTCCCCGGCGTCAAGGTGCAAGACCTGTACCAGCTGTATCCCGACCTGTACGTCGACGTGCGCCAGGAGCGCGAGCTGCTCGAGGCGGCGCCGCTGGTCGTGTTCATCTTCCAGCTCGGCTGGTATGCGATGCCGGCCCTGCTCAAGGAATGGTTCGACACCGTGTTCAAGCCCGAGTGGGCGCGCCAGCAGCCCGGCGGCCTGCACGGCAAGCAGGCGCTGGCCGCGGTCGCCTGCGCCGACCTGCCGGACGACTATCGCGAAGGCGGCAGGCATGGCCGCCCGTTCGCCGCCTACCTGGCGCCGCTCGAACAGACCGTCGACGCCTGCGGCATGCATTGGCTGACGCCGCACGTGTTCTACGGCGCCGGCACCGCCTCGGCCGAAGCCACCGACGTCCACGCCGCCGATCTGCGTGCGCTGCTGAGCCGATACATGGACAATGTTGATGCAGGAGCACACCGTGGAACATAACGTCCTGCTCAACGCCCTGGTCTACCTGACCGCCGCCGTCATCGTGGTGCCGGTCGCCAAGCGCCTCGGCCTGGGCGCCGTGCTCGGCTACCTGCTGGCCGGCATCGCCATCGGCCCCTGGGGCCTGGGCCTGATCCGCGAAGTCGAGACCATCCTGCACTTCGCCGAATTCGGCGTGGTGCTGCTGCTGTTCGTGATCGGCCTGGAACTCGAGCCCAAGCGCCTGTGGGCGCTGCGGCGCTCGATCTTCGGCTGGGGCACGGCGCAGGTGGCCGGCGTTACGCTGCTCCTGATGGCGGCGGCGATGCTGGCCGGGATCGGCTGGAAGATTGCGCTGATCGCCTCACTGGGCTTGTCGCTCTCATCCACAGCAATTGCCTTGACCACGATGCAAGAACGCAACCTGATCCCGACACCGGCCGGCCAGGCCGGTTTCTCGATATTGCTGTTCCAGGACATCGCCGCGATCCCGATGATCGCGCTGGTGCCATTGCTCGGCGTTTCCGACAGCCACCCGGACGCCGGCTGGGGCGGCGCGCTCAAGGCCGTGGCCGTGATTGGCGGCCTGGTGCTGGCGGGCCGCTTCCTGATCCGTCCGGTGCTGCGCTTCATCGCGCGCACCGGCATGCGCGAAATCTTCACCGCCTTCGCCCTGCTGCTGGTGATCTCGATCTCGCTCTTGATGCAATGGGTCGGCATGTCGATGGCGCTGGGCGCCTTCATGGCCGGCGTGCTGCTGGCCGACTCCGAATACCGCCACGCGCTCGAGACCGACCTGGAACCGTTCAAGGGCCTGCTGCTGGGCCTGTTCTTCATTGCAGTGGGCATGTCGGCCGACTTCGGCGTGTTCCTGGCTCAGCCGTGGCGCATCGTGCTGATCGCGCTGGCCTTTTTGGCCATCAAGCTGGCCGTGCTGTGGCTGCTGGCGCGCGCCTTCGGCATGCGCGGGCGCCAGCAATTGCTGTTCGCCTTTTTGCTGTCGCAAGGCGGCGAGTTCGCCTTCGTGGTGTTCGGCGCGGCCGCGGCGGCGCGCGTGTTCGACCCACAGACGGCGTCGATCCTGGTGGTGGTGGTGGCGCTGTCGATGATGGCCACGCCGCTACTCTTGATCCTGTTCGACCGCGTGCTCGAACCGCGCTGGCGCCAGGGCAGCCGGCGCGACGACGATAAGGTGGATGCGCGGCGCGACCACGTGATCGTCGCCGGCTTCGGGCGCTTCGGCCAGATCGTGGCGCGCCTGCTGCACGCCAACCAGGTGCCGCTGACCATGCTCGACCACGATCCGGACAACGTCGACACGCTGCGCGACTTTGGCTTCGAGGTGTATTACGGCGACGCCACCCGCATCGACCTGCTGCATGCGGCCGGCGCCGCCGAGGCGCGGGCGCTGGTGCTGGCAATCGACGGCATCGAAGACAGCCTCAGGCTGGCGGCAGCCGTGCGCGCCGAGTTTCCCGATCTGGCCATCCTGGCGCGCGCCCGCAACGTGACGCACTACTACCAATTGATGGACCTGGGCGTGACCGTGATCGAACGCGAAACGTTCGAAGCGGCGCTGATGCTGGGCCGGCGTGCGATGGAAGAACTGGGCTTCGGCGCCTACTTTGCGCGCCAGGCCTCGATGCGCTTCCGCCAGCACAACCTCAAGAGCGTGCTCGAGGTGTACCCGTATTACAAGAACCGGGCCCAATACGTGTCGATGGCGCGGCGTGCGAGAGAGGAGTTGCACGCCATGTTCGAACGCGATTTTCTGGCCATGAAACGCGTGCCCGAGGATGGCGAGGAGTAATCCCCGCCAGAGACTGCCTTACTGCGATTCCTTGATCATGCGGCCATTGCTCGGCTGGATAGGCCGCGCATTGAACGGATACAGCCGCGAGAACAGCGCCATCTGCTGCGGCGAGGCCGTCATTGGCTGCTTCATCACGATCCACAGCACGTTCTCGGTGCATGGCGGTTCGGTCAGCGAGCCCATGTAGGTGAAGTAATCGCGCCGCGCCGGCAGGATCTCGTTGACGTCGAGCACAATCGACGGCGTCACCGTGGTCAGTTTTTCCAGCGGCAGGTTGTTCCACACGGTCTGGATCATCGGGTTGGCGATGCCGCGTTCGAGCAGCACTGCCAGCACGGCCAGCTTGCCGTCGTAGCTCTTGTGCACCATGTGCACCACCATCTCGGTGCCCTTGCCGTTGATGCGCTCTTCGCCCGGACGGTGGAAGTGGAACTGCTGCAGTTCATAGGTGGTGCCGCCCACGGTGAGGAAATTGCCGCCGGCAACGTTCACCTGAATCGTATGGCCATTGTCGATCTCGTTGAACGAGCTTGGGTGATAGTCGAAGGTCACCTGCTCCAGGTCGACTTTCAGGCCGTCGCGCAGGTCGATCGGCGACTGGCGATTGCCGGTGTTGCACGATGCCCAGGCGGTATTGATTTTGGACCAGTTCTCCGGGCCGAACTCGCCTTCGTAGGTCCAGTGGGTGCCGTTCTTCGGCTTGGCGGCGGCAGTGGCGGCGATGGCTGCTGCAGCGGCAGCGGCTTCGGCGTCCTTGCGGCGTTTGGCGTCGTTGACCTTGCGGGCGCGCGCAGCCTGCTCGGCGCGCAGGGCCTGCTTGGCGCGCAGCTCGGCCAGCTTTTCGGCGATGCGCACCGACAGGTCGACTTCGGCGTCGTCCTCGGATTTCGAGGCGGCAGCGGCTGGCGCGGCGGCGGCCGGGGTCGCCGCGGCAAGCTTCAGGTTCGGCTTGATCGAGGGGACGGCAGCGGCAGCGGCCTTGACGGCCTCGGCCGGCTTGTCCGATTTGGGAGCGGCTTCGCTCGCGGTCGCATTCGCGGCCGCCAGGGCCAGGCCGAAGGCGAAGGGGGCGATCAGGTTACGCATGGTGTTCCATTGAGTGGGCATACCCTCCCGTTATCGGAATCCAGGAACGTAACTTGAGTGCGCTGCAGCAACAAATGGTGAGAATTTGCGGGATTTGCGTACTAGGAAAGATATTCAAGACATTTCGGCAAGTCAAAAATGGCTTGGATTACAATCGCTCAGTTACCTCAAGAGTGACCCAACAATCAGGAGATCCGGGATGCAGGCACGTTCGACCACCTTTCACGCCGCCGCCATTTGTGCGGCACTGCTCGCCATGTCCGGCGCCCACGCCGCAGCCAAGGCGGAGAAAGAATTGCCACCCAGGCCCTCGGTCGCCGACGTGGTCAAGGCTTCCAAGGCGGCCGAATGGCGCGCGCTGGACCCGGACAACACGCTGTACATGGAGTTGCCGGGCGGCCGCGTGGTAATCGAACTGGCGCCCGCCTTTGCGCCGAACACCGCCGCCAACATCCGCGCCCTGGTGCGCGAACGCTACTTCGACGGCCTGGCCATCATCCGCGCCCAGGACGGCTTCGTGGTGCAGTGGGGCGACCCGGAAGCGGACAACGCCAATCCGAAACCATTCAAGGCGGCATCGACCGTGAAGGCCGAATTCACTGCACCGTTGAAATCGGCCGGCGCCTTCACCCGCCTGAAGGACGCCGACGGCTACGCGCCGCAGGTCGGCCACGCGGGCGGCTTCCCGGCCGCGCGCGACCCGGCCAAGGGCGAAACCTGGATCCCGCACTGCTACGCCACGGTCGGCGTGGCGCGCGACAACGGCGCCGACACCGGCAACGGCTCGCAGCTGTACACCGTGATCGGCCACGCGCCGCGCCACCTGGACCGCAACATCACCGTGGTTGGCCGCGTGGTGTGGGGCATGCCGCTGCTGACCGTGGTCCCGCGCGGCACTGCCGCCGCCGGTTTCTACGACAAGGCCGAGCAGCGCACCCCGATCGCGACCGTACGCCTGGCCGCCGACGTGCCGCAGGATCAGCGCAGCAAGCTCGAAGTGATGCGCACCGACAGCGCCTCGTATCAGGCGGTGGTGGAAGCGCAACGCAACCGCGGCGGCCCATGGACCAAGCTCGCGGCCGGCCACATCGACGTGTGCAATGCGCCGATTCCAGTGCGCGAGGTCGGGCTATAATCCCAAAATGAACGCCCCCGACTCGACCCGCCGTCCCATCCAGCAGCTCCCTGATCAGCTCATCTCCCAGATCGCCGCCGGCGAAGTGGTCGAACGGCCATCGGCCGTGGTCAAGGAACTGCTGGAAAACGCGCTCGACGCCGGCGCGACCCAGATCACGGTGCGACTCGAAGAAGGCGGCGTCAAGCGCATCGCCATCACCGACAACGGCCGCGGCATTCCGCCCGAGGAATTGCCACTGGCCTTATCGCGCCACGCGACCTCGAAAATCGCGTCATTGAAAGACCTGGAAAACGTCGGCACGCTGGGTTTTCGTGGCGAGGCGCTGGCCTCGATCGCCTCGGTGGCGGCAGTGCGCGTCACCTCGCGTACGCCCGATGCCCCGCACGCGTTCGAGATCGTCGGCTCGCACGAGGGCGTGGTGGCGCCGTCGTCGGGTGCGTTCGGCACCACCATCGACGTCCAGGACCTGTATTTCAACACCCCGGCGCGGCGCAAGTTCCTGAAATCCGAACAGACCGAATACGGCCACTGCGCCGAGGTCGTGCGCCGCATCGCGCTGTCGCGTCCGGACGTGTCGTTCAGCCTGACCCACAACGGCCGCACCATCGACCACTGGAACGTCAGCGAAGACGCCAAGCGCAGCGCCCAGATCCTGGGCGGCGACTTCGCCGAGGCGCGCCTGCACCTCGACGAGTCGGCCGGCCCGCTGCGCCTGCACGGCTACGTCGGCCTGCCGACCGCCTCCAAGGCGCGCGCCGACGGCCAGTTCTTCTACGTCAATGGGCGCTTCGTGCGCGACAAGGTGCTGGTGCACGCGGTGCGCGCCGCCTACCAGGACGTGCTGCACGGCGACCGCTTCCCCTGCTACGTGCTGTCGCTCGACCTCGATCCGGCGCTGGTCGACGTCAACGTCCACCCGTCCAAGATCGAGGTGCGCTTCCGCGACAGCCGCGCGGTGCACCAGTTCGTGTTCCACGCGGTGCAGCGTACGCTGGCGCAGACCTCGGCCACGGCGCACGGCAGCGTGCCGGCGCCGATCACGGCGGCCGAAGTGCGCCCGAGCGGCACGCCGCTGTGGAGTCTGGCGCAGTCGCCGGGGCAGGCGCCGATGCGGCCGCACCAGCAGACCTCGTTCGGTGCGCAGCTGGCGCCGACCTTCTCGCCGTCGCCGTTCGCGCCGGGCAGCCGCTGGGACGATCCGGGCGCGGGCGGCGGCGTGGCGCAGCGCACCGACGCGTATGGCGCATTGTTCGCGTCGAACGACACCGAGCGCGCCCCCGCGCAATCGGTGCAGGAGTCGTCCGCCCTGAACGTACCGCTGTCGGCCTCCGACCGCCCGCTGTCGAACGACGACTTCCCGCTCGGCTTCGCCCTGGCCCAGCTGCACGGCATCTACATCCTGGCCCAGAACGTGCGCGGCCTGGTGCTGGTCGATATGCACGCGGCGCACGAGCGCATCCTGTACGAGCAGATCAAGAACGCGCTCGACGCCCAGGCGCAAGGCCAGGAAATGCAGGTGCAGTCGATGCTGATCCCGGTGACCTTCTATGCCGACGCCATTGAAGTCGCCACCGCGCAGGACCATGCGGACGTCCTGAAAACGCTCGGCTTCGACATCGCCGCGCTGTCGCCGACCACGCTCGCCGTGCGCAGCGTGCCGACGCTCCTGAAAAACGCCGACGCCCAGACGCTGGCGCGCGACGTGCTGCGCGACGTGCGCGAATACGGCGGCTCGCGCGTGCTGATCGAGCGCCGCAACGAACTGCTCGGCACCCTCGCCTGCCACACGGCGGTGCGCGCCAACCGCATCCTCAGCGTGCCCGAAATGAACGCCCTGCTGCGCCAGATGGAAAGCACCGAGCGTGCCGACCAGTGCAACCACGGCCGCCCGACCTGGGTCCAACTCGATATCTCCGCGCTCGACAAGCTGTTCCTGCGCGGCCAGTAAGCAATGAAGACGATGAACAAACCGTTGGCCGTGGCCATCATGGGCCCGACCGCGTCCGGCAAGACCGCCGCCGCCCTTCGTATCGCACAAGAACACCCGGTCGAGATCATCTCGGTCGACTCGGCCCTGGTCTATCGCGAGATGGACATCGGCACCGCCAAGCCCAGCGCCGAAGAACTGGCCAGCGTACCGCACCACCTGATCGACATCATCGACCCGCTCGACGCCTATTCGGTGGCCCAGTTCCGCGCCGACGCGATCCGCCTGGTGGGCGAGATCCAGGCGCGCGGCAAACTGCCGCTGCTGGTGGGCGGCACGATGATGTACTTCAAGGGCCTGGTCGACGGACTCGATGACCTGCCCGGCGCCGATCCGGAACTGCGCGCCGCGCTCGACGCGCAAGCCGCGCGCATCGGCTGGCCCGGCATGCACGCCAGGCTGCGCGAACTCGACCCGATCACGGCTGACCGGCTGGCGCCGAACGACGCCCAGCGCATCAACCGCGCGCTCGAGATCATCCAGCTCTCGGGCCAGCCGATGTCGGCGCTGCTGGCCAGGCGCGCCAAGCCCGAGCTGCCGTTCGAGCTGGTCTCGTTCGCGCTCGAGCCGAACGACCGCGCCGTGCTGCACAAGCGCATCGCGCTGCGCTTCGACCAGATGCTGGGCAAGCGCGACGACACGGGATTGGTGGCCGAGGTGGCGAAACTGCGCGCGCGCGGCGACCTGTCGCCCGCGCTGCCGTCGATCCGCTGCGTTGGCTATCGGCAGACCTGGGATTACCTGGACGGCACGATCGACCGCAAGACACTGCGCGAACTGGGCATCATCGCCACCCGTCAACTGGCCAAGCGCCAGGTGACGTGGCTGCGCGCGATGCCGGACCGGATCGTGATCGACTGCCTGGGAACGGACCCGGCGGGCGCGATGCTGGCGCACCTCGCGTCGTTAGAGAAATGACATCAGGTTAATACGAACTTCAGTTTTTTCCGCACAGAATTCGTCACGATCTTGACACGCAACCTGTCGCGCCCGATAATATCGGTCGTTGCGGTGATATAGCTCAGTTGGTTAGAGCACAGCACTCATAATGCTGGGGTCGGTGGTTCAAGTCCACCTATCACCACCAAGAATTCCAGGCGAATGGCTTGGCTCTCCAACGAGTCAGGCCATTTTGCTTTAGTAGCTTTCGGTGATATAGCTCAGCTGGTTAGAGCACAGCACTCATAATGCTGGGGTCGGTGGTTCAAGTCCACCTATCACCACCACACAATGCACAAACGGCCCGGTTCTCGCGAACCGGGCCGTTTGTGTTTTCGGCATGCGTTATCAATGCTTCTTGCCGCCACCCGAAATCTTGTTTTCGGTAGCCCAGGCGCGCTTTTCGGCTTCCTGCTTGCCGACGCCCTTCTTCTCGTAACCTTCCTTGATGTGCTCGGCTTGACGCTTCTGCTTGTCGGTGTACGACGATTTATCACCTTGAGGCATGATGTTCTCCTTGGACATGGCTCCAGCCGGATGGCTGGACGTATGAGCATTAGCCTACGCCGCTGCGCCCGCCAGTTTGGTGCGCCAGACCACCCACGCGCCCGGTCTACTCAGCAGTACGCCATTCGCCGTCGGCATCCTCATCCAGCGCATAGTCGCCGCGCGCCAGCGCCTCCAGGACCGCATGCGCGGCCTGGATATGTTCAAGCGGCACCAGCACGCGCACGCCGCCCAGCGCCGGCGCCAGCAGCAGGTCGGTCTGCATCAGGTGGGCGTCGGCCAGCACCGCCGGGATGCCCGACGCTTCCAGGCAGCCCTGCGCCAGGTTGGCGTCGAGCGGCACCATGTAGCGCGCCACGATGAACAGGTCGCGGCCGGGAATGCGTTCGATGTCCGGATGCGCGGCGAGAAAGGCGTCGAGTGCAAGTTCCATCGTGGATTCCCAATTTCCCGAAAGTCAGCCCAATAATGCAGGCAGGTGAGACAGCAGATACAGGATCACGCCGATCATGCCGCCCACGATGGTGCCGTTGATGCGGATGTACTGCAGGTCCTTGCCGATGTTCAGTTCGATCTGGGCCGACATCTCGCGGTCGTCCCATTGCTTGACGGTGTCGGCGATGTGGCGCGTGAGGAAACCCGCGAATTCCGGCGCCACGCCGCGCGCCGCCGCTTCCAGGTTCTCGCTCAATGACTGGCGCAATGCCGGGTCTTCGGCCAGCACCTTGCCGACCCAGGCGCCCATCGCCACGATGCGCCGGCGCAGCGTCGATTCCTCGCTGTGCAGGTCGCGCTTGATCCAGCCTTTCAGCTCGTCCCACAGCGACTTCAGGTAATTGTTGAGCGTTTCGTCTTCGAGCAGGTAGCGCTTGATCTCGTCGGCCTTGGCGGTGAAGGCGGCGTCGCCCTTGAGGCGCTCGATGAAGCCGGCCACGTAGTCGTCGAAGCGGTGGCGCAGCGGATGCTCGGGATCGTTCGCGACCTTGTTCAGCACACCGGCCGCCAGGCGCACCGCGATGTCGGCGCCCTTGCGGCCGATCATGTCGGATGGCAGCATCTTTTCGATGAAGGCGTAGTCTTCCTTGAGCCACTCGACGATGCCCTGGGCGATGTAATCCTGGGTGTCGGCGTTGTCGAGCAGGTGCGCCAGCTGGCGGATGCCTTCGTCGAGCAGCTCCTGGTGACGCCGCCCGCGCGTGAGACTTTCCAGGATGGTGCCGGTCGACTTCGACAGGTCGACGCTGTTGACCATGCCGTGCACGCCGCGCCGGATGAAGTTCTGCACCGCCGCGTCCTCGATGAAGTCGAGCGTGAAGGCGGCGGCGCGCACCAGGTGGCCGCCCATCAGTTCGGTGTTCGCCGGCTTGACCAGCCACTCGGCCACCTTCTGCACCGGATCGTGGCGCCGGATCAGCCCGACGATGGAATCGGTGTCGAGGAATTTCTCGCGCACGAACAGCGCCAGGTTGTCGGCGATCTTGTCCTTGTTGTTGGGGATGATGGCGGTGTGGCGCTGCACCAGCGGGATCGGCACCCGCTTGAACAGCGCCACCACCGCGAACCAGTCAGCCAGTGCGCCGACCATCGCCGCCTCGGAAAACGCGCGCAGCAGGCCGGTCCACCAGGTCTGCGGCAACAGCAGACTGACCACGAACAGCACGGCCGCACCGACAAAGAAGCCGAGGGCGATCAGTTTGGCGCGGCGCAGTTCGGTCTGCTTTTCCATCATCGGTTCGGGGCGTTGAGCTCGGCAGTTGGCAATGTGCCTATGCTATCCGAGTTCGGCCGGCGGTGACGCGCATCCGGGGTGAATGAAAACGATGCGCGATGACGTCAGTTGCTGTGATTTCGATGCCAATAATTGCCGTTAGGCTATATTTTTTCTTTCAAGAAGAGGTCGGTCGCTTATACTCGGAGTCATACCAACCTGATAAGGAGTCCCCCACCGATGCATCACGAACTCAGCCTGATTACCACGATTGCCGCCGCGCTCGGCTTCGGCTTGCTATTCGGCATGCTGGCAGTGCGCGTCAAACTGCCCGCCCTGGTCGGCTACCTGGCCGCCGGCGTCTTCATCGGACCGGCCACGCCGGGCTTCGTTGCGGACGTGGCGCTGGCGTCGCAGCTGGCGGAAATCGGTGTCATGCTGCTGATGTTCGGCGTCGGCCTGCACTTCTCGCTGAAGGACCTGCTGGACGTGCGCCGCATCGCCCTGCCCGGCGCACTGCTGCAGATCGGCGTGGCCACCGTGATGGGCATGGGCCTGGCCTGGTGGTGGGATTGGAGTCTGGGGGCCGGCATCGTGTTCGGGCTGGCCCTGTCGGTGGCGAGCACCGTGGTGCTGCTGCGTGCACTCGAGGCGCGCGGCGTGCTCGACTCGATGAACGGCCGCATCGCGGTCGGCTGGCTGGTGGTCGAGGACCTGGTGATGGTGCTGGTGCTGGTGATGCTGCCGGCACTCTCAGGCCCGCTGGGCGGCAAGGGCGACGCGGGCGCCGACCTGTGGCCGGCGCTGGGCAAGACGCTGCTGCAGGTGGGCGCCTTCATCGCCTTCATGCTGATCGTGGGCCGCAAGATCTTCCCGTGGTTCCTGTGGCGCGTGGCCAAGACTGCCTCGCGCGAACTGTTCACGCTGGCCGTGATCGCGGCCGCGGTGGGCATCGCCTACGCTTCGTCGGAACTGTTCGGCGTGTCGTTCGCGCTGGGCGCCTTCTTCGCCGGCATGGTGCTGCGCGAATCGGAACTGAGTCACCGCGCGGCTGAAGAATCGCTGCCGCTGCGCGACGCGTTCTCGGTGCTGTTTTTTGTCTCGGTCGGCATGCTGTTCGACCCGATGGTGCTGGTGAATAATCCGCTGCACGTGCTGGGCGTGGTGCTCGTCATCGTGTTCGGCAAGTCGCTGGCGGCTTTTGTCCTGGTGCTGGTGCTGCGCTATCCGCTCAACACCGCGTTGACGGTGTCGGCCAGCCTGGCGCAGATCGGTGAATTCTCGTTCATCCTGGCGGCGCTCGGCATGAGCCTGGGCCTGTTGCCGCCGCTGGGCCAGAACCTGATCCTGGCCGGCGCCATCATCTCGATCGCCGTTAATCCGCTGCTCTTCACGGCGATCGAGCCGGTGCAGCGCTGGCTGCGCACGCAGTCGAGCATGGCGCGCAAGTTCGAGCGGCCGGACGACCCGCTGGCGGCGCTGCCGATGCAGACCCCGCACGAAAAACTCAGCGGCCAGGTGGTGCTGGTGGGCTTCGGCAGTGTGGGCCGGCGCATCGCCGCCGACCTGACCGCGCGCGGCGTGCACTTCGTGCTGGCCGAGCAGAACCGCGAACTGGTGGAAGCGGCGCGCGAGCGCGGCATCCCGGCGGTGGTCGGCAATGCGGCCGACCCGGTGGTGCTGATCCAGGCCCACATCGCGCGCGCCGCGATGCTGGTGATCGCCACCCCCGACACTTTCGACGTGCGCAAGATGATCGAGACCGCGAAGGCGCTCAATCCATCGGTACAGTGCGCGGTAAAAACCCACAATGCCGAAGAGGCCGAGCTGCTGCGCAAGGAAACCGGCGGGCGCGTGTTCGTCGGCGAAGAGGAACTGGCGGGCAGCATGACGCGTCATGTGCTCGATACGCTGCGCGCGAAAGCCGTGCATTAAAAGAAAAACCCGCCCGGCTTGCGCGGGGCGGGTTTCAGGAAAGGCATCAAGCCTGGCTTAAGCGGCGACCGCCTCTTCGCACAGCTTCAGGCTTGCCACGTGGTGGTGCCCCTGCAGCTGCGGCATCATCAATTCGCTGCGCTCTTCCAGCAGCGCGAATACTTCATCCTTCGACAGCACGTACTGGTCCAGCAGCGTGTCCTTGATCGACTCCATCATCGGACGGTAGTCGCGGATCGCGTCCAGCGTGTAGCTGTACAGCGCGTCGGCCTTTTCTTCCAGCAGGCGCACGGTGTGCTCGCCGCTGGCGTCCTGGCCCAGCTGCGAATAGTCGATCTTCGAGCGCGAGTACATCGACAGGCGGCTGACCATCAGGTTCAGCATCTTGGTGATCTTCTCGATGTCGTTCTGGCTGCCGACCGAGATGCCGCGGGCGCCGTAGAACATCTCTTCGGCCGCCACGCCGCCGTACAGGCCGACCACGTCGCGCTCCAGTTCTTCCAGGGTGCGCAGCGACATGTCTTCGCCCGACTGCAGCACGTAGCCCAGCGCACCGATCTTCGAGACCGCTTCGGTGCTGATCTTGAGCAGGTGCGACTTCTCTTTCACTTCGGCGATGCTCAAGCCCTGGCGCAGGTACGGGTCGATCTGCATGAAGAAGTGACCGAGTTCGTGCAGGGCGATTCGCTCGCGCTGCTTGTGCTTGTCAAGGGTGGTGGCGCGGTCGGTCAGGCCGATGGTGGCGCGTTCATAGGCGCGGAACATCAGCTTGGTGTCGATGATGACTTTTTCCTGGATCGACAGCATGCTGGCGCGTTCGACCACGGTTTCCAGCAGCGCCGGGCTCAGGTTCTGGGTGATCTCGGCGACCTGGTCGAGGTCGAGGTCATCCCAGTTGACCAGGCCTTCTTTTTTACGTGCCAGGAAGCTGCGCAGCAGTTCGCGGCGCTCGACCTTGTTCGGCAGGCGGAAGTTGATCTTGACCGAGAAGCGGCGCAGCATCGCTTCGTCCATCTCGGTATTGTTGTCGTCGAAGTTCGAGGCCACGATCCAGATCACATTGGCGCCCTTGTCGCTCTTCACGCCGTCCAGGAGGCCCAGCATGGTGTTGGCGGTATCGTCTTCCCACTTCTTTTCGCTGCGGCCGCGCGGCATGAACAGGCTTTGTGCTTCATCCAGGAAGATGATGCACTTGCCCTTGGCGCAAGCCTTGCGGTACAGGGCGTTCAGGGCCTTGGAGCCGCCGCCGACGTAGCCCGACTCCAGCGCCGAACCCGAGGCCGAGATCATCGGCATGTCGAGGCGCTTGGCCAGGTAGCCAACCAGCTTGGTCTTGCCGGTACCGGCAGGGCCGGTCAGCATCACGTTGAACGGCTTGTCGATGTTGTGCGACTGGTAGACCTCGCGGTTGCGGATCATGTCTTCCAGGTGCAGCACTTCCTGTTTGATGTCTTCCATGCCGATCAGGTCTTCCATGCTGCCCTTGAGCTTGTCCGGGGTGATGATCGAAGCGCTCATGCCCATGCCCGGCACGCCGAACTTGATCAGGTACAGCACCAGCAGCACGATGGCGATGTTGAAGCCGTACTGCTTGAAGAAGGTGCCGGTGCGTTCGAGCGCGCCCTGGTCTTCTTCCATCACCGCCTTGTGGCTGGCCAGGTAATCGTCCTTGGCGATCGAGTACGGAATCGCGTTCTTGAGCAGCACTTCGCGCTCGAGCGACAGGTGCGAGGTGCTCGGCACCTTGACCACGTTCAGGGTCGCGGCATCCTTGAACTTGTAGATGTAGCGCGGCGCTTCCGACAGCGGCTTGGCGATCAACAGATACTCCAGGCGCGCCTTCTGCCCGGCCAGCTGGGTGATCTCGGCGATGTTCTGCGAGTGGACCACGGGGCTGGCGTCCTGCGGCACGTCGGCCTTGAAGATCGCCAGCGCCACCAGCATGCCCAGCAAAATTGCGGACAGGATGCGGACGTAAACGTTCTTGAAAGCGATCTGGAGTCGGGCGAAATTGGGCATTCTCGGTACTCTAAGTGTGTGCTGGATGGGTGCTGCTGGGGATGCGTCGGACGGCAGTGCTGCGGGTGCTGCGTTGATGCTTCGTGAGCCAGAACTGGTGTCAGTCGTGTTCGCTTGGTATCAGTTTGATGCCCGAAGGCAATGGGATAAGTAGGACTATACCTTCAAAAAAAAGCGTCGGGAATACCGCAAAGACAAAAAAACCCGTTATTTATGACATGTGAAAATGCTGATAACGGATTGATTATTCGACTGATAGCAAATGTTATGGATGTGCCAAAGAAAAGCCGGTTTGTTTGTCCGATGACATTATCAAGCTGCATATTCCTGAACGTTTGCTTACTGCTGAGCGCTGCATATTTTCCACAGTCAACTTTTGTTTGATTGACCTCAACACGCCTGCATTTCGCTCAAAACGGATGACTTCATTACACAACTACTCGCTTCAATCAGGCCTGTTCGCGCGCCTGTGATTTGCTATGCTGGTAAGACTGCGTGAACGCAGATGCAGGTCGCTGTCGATATTCACCATGCCTAAAGATCGCAAGCAAAAATATCTTGGCAAGATTTGGAACGGCATCATTGACGAGGAGCGATGATGAAACGATATGCTTGGATGGCGATGTTCGCGCTCTGCCTCGGCACTTCGGCGCAGGCTGCCGTCATCGACCTTGGTTCTGCCGATATCGGCCAGATGGCAGCCCCTGCGGCGGCAAGTGCGCCGGTCTCCGATCTTGCCGTCACGAACCGGGGCGGCATCGTGTTGCCGGCGCCGCCGATGTCCGAATTGCCGGAACCGGAAGTGTTCGCGATGATGTTGGTGGGATTGATCCTGATCGGCTACCGGGCCGGTCGGGACAAGAGCGATAAATTCAGGTAGGCGCCGGGCGAGCCGCCCGCGCATGAACAGATGCGGCGCCGTTCAGCCCAGCGCCAGCGGCTGGACGCCGTCACTGCACAAGCCGTGCAGCTTGGTCATGGTCCTCCAGTTGCGCGAAGTCGCACCGTCGCCCAGTCCCTTGCCCAGCGCCGCGGCGGCAGCGCTGTCGAGCAGCCCTTGCGGACACCAGACATAGGCCGCGCGCCGCCCCAGGGCCAGCGCCTCGGGGCCCCACGACTGGGCGCACAGGCCGGCCGCCACGTCGCGCTGGGCCTCGCCGGCCAGCATGAAGACGAACAGGCGCGCATGGTCGTCGGCCAGGTCGAGCAAGGGATTGTCGTCGATGATGTCGGACAGCTCGGCGCGCGCGAGCACGAACACGCGCGCCGCCACGCCCAGGCGCAGCACCAGCGCTTCCTCGATCGCTGCAGCGGCGGCTGCGGTATCGGCATCGACGCCGGCATCGAACACCACGTTGCCGCTGTTGAGCAGGCTGCGCACGCCGGAATAGCCCAGGCTTTCGACCAGCTTGCGCAGGTCGGCCATGACGATCCGTTTCGCGCGGCCGACATTGATGCCGCGCAGCAGTGCGATATAGCGTTGGCTGGTCATGCGGTGATGTTAGCACGCACGCAGCGGCCGGCGATCGACGTTACAGCCCTTGCGCGGAAGGAAAACATCGTTCAGAGCCTGCCACATGTCGGGGAGGTGAGCAACAACCGGACAAGCGGTTGGCGTCGGGTCATTTGGATGGTGGGCCCAAATGCTTGAAAAAATAACGGCCATCCTCGAAAAAGGCGAGGCCGCGGAACGTACAGGGGAAAAACGAAGAGACGGGGACGAACGAGAATCAGGAGTGGCGCCGCGCGTGGATGGCGGCGCCACAGCCGCTTGACACCGAAGGCATGACAGGTGCGGCTGTCATGCCCACGGCATCAGTGCGCATAGTTACCCGAGGATGGCTCGTTGTTCTGCTGCGACGATGGCTGTGCCGGTTGGGCTTGCTGAGCAGCAGCAGCGGCAGCTGCGGCTTGCGCGGCCTTCTCTTCTGGCTTCGGACGGCCCTGGGCATCCGACAGGCGATACTTGGTGCGGCGGTCGCCCATCAGGTCGCGCAGGTCGCGGATGCTCATGCCGGTCACTTCGTGCATGCGGATCAGCAGCGAAGCGCCGACCGGCAGGCGGTGGTGGCGGATCTTGCTGATGACTGGAGGAGCAACTTCGAGCATGCGCGACAGCGCAGCGTCGTTTTTCAGTTGCATTTTGCCGAGCAGGATGTCCAGCAGGTGGTTCGGATTGTAGCTTTCCTGCGAAGACAGAGCATGATGCTGTTGTGCCATGATGATTACCTCACGAGTTTGGTTAAAATAGTTCCCTTATGAACTTTTGTTAAAGACTACTTTTCTTCAACTTAAGTTCCCGGAACCTGTTCAAGGATTAAACAGACCGAGTCTGAGAGTTCCCTTAAGAATGTTCCGGATCACGTGTGCTCCACGTTCTTTCCACATGCGCACTTGTCTTTCAAACAAATTATCTGCCCCATGCATCCCGTTGTACCAGAGGGCGCGCATGTGACTCCTTGTCGGAAATCAAGCTATCGTGCGGAAAGCTTGTCACATAGGCATTTCAGCACATGGGGCTAGATTGTGGCGCACGCAAGAGATTTCTTGGATAAATTTTGTAAATCGGAATCCTTATGGAAGCCTTTGATTTACAAGAGGAAATACTTGATAACGCCAAGACTACAAAACGTTGTAAATAAAGTTCGATTCCAACCGCATATTTAACAATCTGAGCAGTTCGACAATTACTTTCAGTACAGAAATACTTCCGCTCTTGCGCCGTTTCCTCATCCTGCAGCCCTGCTCCCGCACCGCTGCTTTATAGGGACACCTGCCGAAGTACGGTAAACTGCCTCGTACCCTTGTCGACCCGACAGCTCGCCCTCACATCAGCACTTCATGCAGAAAAAAGTATTCATTAAAACCTTCGGTTGCCAGATGAACGAGTACGACTCGGACAAGATGGTCGACGTCCTCGGCGCCTCGGATGGACTGGTGCGCACTGACAAACCCGAAGACGCGGATGTGATCCTGCTCAATACCTGTTCGATCCGCGAAAAGGCGCAGGAAAAAGTCTTTTCCGACCTCGGCCGCCTGAAGGAACTCAAGCGCAACAAGCCAGAGCTGGTGATCGGCGTCGGCGGCTGCGTCGCGTCGCAGGAAGGCGACGCCATCGTCAAGCGCGCCCCATTCGTCGACGTCGTGTTCGGCCCGCAGACCCTGCACCGCCTGCCGCAACTGATCGAAAAGCGCCGCAGTCAGGGCACGGCCCAGGTCGACATCGCCTTCCCCGAGATCGAAAAGTTCGACTTCTTGCCGCCGGCCAAGGTCGATGGCCCGGTGGCCTACGTGTCGATCATGGAAGGCTGCAGCAAATATTGCAGCTACTGCGTCGTGCCCTACACCCGCGGCGAGGAAGTCTCGCGCCGCTTCGAAGACGTGTTGACCGAGGTCGCCGGCCTGGCCGCCCAGGGCGTCAAGGAAATCATGCTGCTGGGCCAGAACGTGAACGCCTTCCGCGGCGCCATGGAGAGCGGTGAAGTCGCCGACTTCGCCCTGCTGCTGGAGTACATCGCCGAGATTCCCGGCATCGAGCGCCTGCGCTTCGTCACCAGCCACCCGAAGGAATTCAGCCAGCGCCTGATCGACGCCTACGCCAGGATTCCGCAGCTGGTCAGCCACCTGTACCTGCCGGTGCAGCACGGCTCGGACCGCATCCTGAGCGCGATGAAGCGCGGCTACACCGGCCTCGAATACAAGTCGATCATCCGCCGCCTGCGCGCGGTGCGTCCCGGCATCACGTTCTCGTCCGACTTCATCGTCGGCTTCCCGGGCGAGACCGAGGCCGATTTCGAGGCCATGATGAAGCTGGTGCAGGACGTCGGCTTCGACAACAGTTTCAGTTTCATTTTCAGCAAACGCCCGGGCACGCCGGCAGCCAACCTCGAGGACGACACTCCGCACGAGGTCAAGCTGGCGCGCCTGCAACGGCTGCAGGCCCTGATCGACGCCAACACGCGCAAGCACAGCGCGGCGATGGTCGGGACCGTGCAGCGGGTGCTGGTCGAAGGACCGGCCAAGAAGGATCCAACGCAGCTCCAGGGCCGCGCGGAAAACAATCGTGTGGTGCTGTTCCCGCTGGACGCGGACAGCCAGGCGCTGGTCGGCCAGTTGACCGACGTGCGCATCACGGCCAGCCACGATTACACCCTGCGCGGCGAACTCGTCGTTAACTCAGATACGATTGCCCAAGCCAGTTGAAAACACAGCCTACCCTGCCCTCGTACTTCATTCCCGAACCGCTCGACAACACGCGGCTCGCCCACCTGTGCGGCCCGCTCGATGAAAACCTGCGCCAGATCTCGGCCGCGCTCGATGTGACCATCTTCCGCCGCGGCGAGAAATTCATCGTCAGCGGCGCCAACGCCCAACGCGCGGTCGAACTGCTGGAACGCTTCTATGCGGTGGCCAACAAGGTCGTGCCGATCGAGGAAGTGCAGCTGGCGCTGGTCGAACAGCGCGCCGGCCTCAAGCCACGCGCCGATGCCGAAGCCCCGGGGAAAAAGGGCGCCGCCGCCCCGGATGCCGACAAAGAAGAAGACGTCGACGCCGAGCCGGCCCCAAGCGCCGAAAGCCCGCAGCTCAAGACCCGCCGCAGCGACCTGCGCGGCCGTACGCCGCACCAGATCCAGTACCTGCACGCGGTGCTGAACCACGACATCAGCTTCGGCATTGGCCCGGCCGGCACCGGCAAGACCTACCTGGCCGTGGCCTGCGCCGTGGACGCGCTGGAACGCGACGCCGTCAAGCGCATCATCCTGACCCGTCCGGCGGTGGAAGCCGGCGAGCGGCTGGGCTTCCTGCCGGGCGACCTGGCGCAGAAGGTCGATCCTTACCTGCGTCCGCTGTACGACGCGCTGTACGACCTGCTCGGCTTCGACCGCACCCAGAAGCTGTTCGAGAAGCAGGTGATCGAGATCGCCCCGCTGGCCTACATGCGCGGACGCACGCTGAACCACGCTTTCGTGATCCTGGACGAAGCCCAGAACACGACGGTCGAGCAGATGAAGATGTTCCTGACCCGGATCGGCTTCGGCAGCAAGGCCGTGGTCACCGGCGACGTCACCCAGGTCGACCTGCACAAGACCCAGCGCAGCGGCCTGGTGGACGCCATGCATGTGCTGAAGGACGTGCGCGGCATCGCCTTCTCCCAGTTCTCGAGCGCCGACGTGGTGCGCCACCCGCTGGTGGGGCGCATCATCGACGCCTACGACCAGGACACCTCGGTGCAGGAACTGGCCAATCTCCCCAAACCGACCCCGGTGAAACATGCAAGAAAAAAAACATCCACTTGATCTCGAGATCCAGTTCGCCGACACCCGGCTGCAAGAGCTGATCAGCGAAGCCGACCTGCGCAAGTGGGTCGAGGCCGCCCTCTTGGGCCCGGCCGAGCTGACCATCCGCATCGTCGACGCCGCCGAAGGCCAGGCCCTGAACAAGGCCTACCGCGGCAAGGACTACGCCACCAACGTCTTGACCTTCGCCTACAACGAAGAGGAAGAACTGGGCGAGGACGATCCGACCCAGGCCGACATCGTGCTGTGCACCGACGTGCTGCAGCGCGAAGCGGACGAGCAGAAGAAGACGGTCGAGGAACACGCGGCGCACCTGGTGGTGCACGGCGTGCTGCACGCCCAGGGCTGGGACCACGAGAACGACGATGACGCCGAAGAGATGGAGCAGTTCGAGCGCGACATCATGGAAGTGCTGGGCTTCCCTGATCCATACGCCGATTGAACCGCTCCGGTCTTTCCTGGCCGGTGCCTGACACGTAGGTGGACGGCTTCTGAATGATCGCCCGGCTTGCACCAACAGTCTGGACGCGTGGACGGGGAACCGTCCACCCTACCTCTCTGCCAACCATCACCGCGTCGGCAGCGGAGCCGCCACCCCTCCGCCAGACACCCGCATTCATCGCGGATTTATCCTGCAAATGCATGCATCGCAGCAATACACCCTACAAAAACGCGAGCGCGCACGCCTGCGTAAATATCAGACCCAGCCCCTTTTGGTGTATCCTATAACCATTGCAACAACGGCTTCCCGCCAACTATGCCCGAGTATCCCAGTGACGTCCGTCAGGACGCCAAACCCCATCGGTCGCTGTTCGAACGGCTGACCGCCCTCATCTCCCCCGAGCCCGAAAATCGTGCCGAGCTGCTCGAAGTCCTGCACGAAGCCCATGAACGCAAGCTGATCGACGCCGATGCGCTGTCGATGATCGAAGGCGTATTCCAGGTTTCCGACCTGTCGGTGCGCGACATCATGGTTCCCCGCTCGCAGATGGACGTGATCGACATCACCGATCCGATCGAGGAGTGGCTGCCGATCGTGCTGGAAACCCAGCACTCGCGTTTCCCTGCCATCGAAGGCGAACGCGACAAGGTAGTCGGCATCCTGCTCGCCAAGGATCTGCTGCGCTACTACGCCGAGGAATCGTTCGACGTGCGCGCCATGCTGCGCCCGGCGATCTTCATTCCCGAATCGAAACGCCTGAACGTGCTGCTGCGCGACTTCCGCGCCAACCACAACCACATGGCGATCGTGGTCGACGAATATTCCGGCGTGGCCGGCCTGATTACGATCGAGGACGTGCTCGAGCAGATCGTCGGCGACATCGAGGACGAATACGACTTCGACGAGGAAGAAGACAACATCCTGTCGATCCGCGAAGGCCAGCTCGGCCCGCGCTGGCGCGTAAAAGCGCTGACCGAGATCGAACAGTTCAACGAAGAAATCGGTTCCGACCTGCCGGAAGACGACGTCGACACCATCGGCGGCCTGGTGGCCAGCCACCTGGGTCGCATGCCGCACAAGGGCGAAGTGGTCGACCTGCACAACCTGCGTTTCGAAATCCTGCGCGCCGACGCGCGCCAGATCCACGTGCTGCTGGTCGAAAAACTGCCGCTGGCCGAAGACGACCACGACTGATGCTGCGCCGCCGTACCACGCCCGAGTCGAGCTCCAACCCGGCTTCTGATCCTGCATCTGCCCCGACCGTGCGCGGTACGCGGCCTTCATTGTTACTGCTGGCCGTCGCCGTCCTGGCCGGTGGCGCCTCCCTGCTCTCGTTCCAGCCGATTGGCTGGTGGCCGGTGCAGTTCCTGTCCCTGGCCTGGCTGTTCTACCAGGTCGGCATGGGCACATCGGTCAAGCGCGCCACGCTGGTCGGCTGGGCCTTCGGCTTCGGCTGGTCGGTGGCCGGCATGCACTGGCTGTACATCTTCATGACCCGCTTCGCCCACCTGCCGGTGATCCTGGCAACCGTGGGCGTGATCCTGCTCGGCCTGTACATGGGCCTGTTCGGCGCCTTTGCCGCCGGCGTCGCCGCATGGATCCGCAAGCGCTGGTCGCTCCCTGTCGCTGCGTTCGTCCTGCTGGTGCTGCCGGTGACCTGGGGCGTCTCTGAATGGCTGCGCGGCTGGGTGTTCACCGGCTTCCCGTGGGCCTCCTCCGGCTACGCGCACGATACCGCGCCGCTGGCCGGCTATGCGCCCTTGATCGGCGTGTACGGCATGGGCATCCTGGTCGGCGTCATCGCCGGCTGCATCGTGATGCTGACCCAGCGCGCGCGCTGGCAGTCGGTCGGCTTGCTGGTGGCCGTGCTGGCTGTCGGCGCCGGTTTGCGCACGGTCGAGTGGACGCAGCTGACCGGCCAGCCGATCACGGTGCGTCTGCTGCAAGGGAATATCCCGCAGGATCAGAAGTTCGATGAAGAATTCCTGGCCAGTATTTTGAAGCGCTACCACGGCCTGATCACCGAGGCGCCGGCCGACCTGGTCGCCACGCCGGAGACGGCGATTCCACGCTTCCCGCAGAACCTGCCGCCGGATTACCTGGAGAGCCTGCAGCGTTTCTCGACGAGCACCGGCAGCACGCTGGCGATCGGCATGCCGCTGCTGGACGGCCCGAACCAGTACGCCAACAGCCTGGTCGCGATCAGCCCGCAACCGAAACCGTACCGCTACGACAAGGCGCACCTGGTGCCGTTCGGCGAATTCATCCCGCCGGGTTTCCGCTGGGTGACCGACATGATGAACATCCCGCTCAACGACGCCACCCGTGGCGCCGCGCTGCAGGCGCCGTTCGCCGTGAAGGACCAGCTGGTGCTGCCGAACATCTGCTACGAAGACGTGTTCGGCGAAGAAATCGCCTACCAGTTGCGCAATGCCCCGCAGCCGGCGACGATGCTGCTGAACGTGTCGAACCTGTCGTGGTACGGGCAGACGGTGGCGATTCCGCAGCACCTGCAGATCTCGCGCCTGCGCACGCTCGAGACCGGGCGGCCGATGCTGCGCTCGACCAACGACGGGGCGACGGCGGTGATCGACCATCGCGGCAATATCACGCACGTGCTGCCGTTCTATACGGATGGCGTGTTGAACGCCACCGTGCGTGGCACGACCGGGATGACGCCGTTCATCCGTTTCGGCAGCGGTGCGTTCCTGGCGCTGGGTGCGCTGATGCTGCTCGGCGCGTGGTTCGCCGGCCGCCGTTACAAGAACAAGTAGGGGGGGCCGGGGCGCGCAGCCGGGTTCCCCCGTCCACGCGTCGATTGTTATCGGCTCCGTTATCGCGCCGAATGATCTGGCGGCCAACCATCACCGCGTGGACGGCAAAGCCGTCCACCCTACGCGATATAAAACACGCTGATTCGAATAGCTGAGTCAAATCCCCTCCCAGCAGGGCGAGAAAATTCAGTAGAATTGGTCATTTGGCAAACATACCGTGTTCGCGGCAACATGTCCGCGTCCCATCAGAGATGCTCACATTCCAACAAATCATCCTCACCCTGCAAACCTACTGGGACAAGCAGGGCTGCGCACTGCTCCAGCCCTATGACATGGAAGTCGGCGCCGGCACCTTCCACACCGGCACCTTCCTGCGTGCGATCGGTCCGGAGCCATGGCGCGCCGCCTATGTGCAGCCGTCGCGCCGCCCGAAGGATGGCCGCTACGGCGAGAACCCGAACCGCCTGCAGCACTACTACCAGTACCAGGTGGTTCTCAAGCCGGCCCCGGAAAACATCCTCGATTTGTACCTCGGTTCGCTCGAGGCCCTGGGACTGGACCTGAAGAAGAACGACGTGCGCTTCGTCGAGGACGACTGGGAAAGCCCGACCCTGGGCGCCTGGGGCCTGGGCTGGGAAGTCTGGCTGAACGGCATGGAAGTCACCCAGTTCACCTACTTCCAGCAGGTCGGCGGCCTGGATTGCAAGCCGGTGCTGGGCGAGATCACCTACGGTATCGAGCGCCTGGCGATGTACCTGCAGGGCGTCGAGAACGTGTACGACCTGGTCTGGACCGAGTGGGAAGAGAATGGCGTGAAGAAGTCGCTGTCGTATGGCGACGTGTTCCACCAGAACGAAGTCGAGCAGTCGACCTACAACTTCGAGCACTCGAACACCGACATGCTGTTCCAGGCCTTCAACAACCACGAAGCCGAGGCCAAGCGCCTGGTGGAGCTGGAACTGACCCTGCCGGCCTACGAGCAGATCATGAAGGCCTCGCACAGCTTCAACCTGCTGGACGCGCGCGGCGCGATCTCGGTGACCGAGCGCGCCGCCTACATCGGCCGCGTGCGCACGCTGTCGCGCCTGGTGGCGCAAGCCTATTACGACTCGCGCGAGAAGCTCGGCTTCCCGATGGCTGGTACCGCCGAGGACAAAACCGAACAAGCCGCAGCTTGAATCAACCAGAACAGACCATGAATCAAACACTCCTCGTCGAACTGCAGACCGAAGAACTGCCGCCGAAGGCGCTCGTCAAGCTGGGCGCGGCCTTTGCCGCCGGCATCACGAATGGCCTGAAGGCGCGCGACTTCCTGGAAGCCGACAGCGTCGCCACCACCTACGCCACCCCACGCCGCCTGGCGGTCTCGATCACCAACGTGCGCGACACCTCGCCCGACAAGTCGATCCGCGAAAAAGTGCTGCCGGTGTCGGTCGCCCTGGACAAGGAAGGCAACCCGAGCGCACCGCTGGCGAAAAAACTGGCGGCCCTCGGCTTCCCCGACCTGAAAATTGAAGACCTGGAACGCGCCCAGGACGGCAAGGCCGAAAGCTTTTTCTACACCTACACCGCAGCCGGCAGCGCCTTGGCCGGCGCCCTGCAGGAGGTGCTGGCGGACAGCGTCACCAAGCTGCCGATCCCGAAGGTCATGAGCTACCAGCGCCCCGATGGCGCCACCGTGCAGTTCGTGCGCCCGGTGCACCGCCTGCTGGCGCTGCACGGCGACGCCGTGCTGCCGCTGTCGCTGCTGGGCCTCGCGGCCGGCCGCGAAACCATCGGCCACCGCTTCCTGTCGCACGGTAACGCATTCGCCATCGACCACGCCGACAACTATGCACGCACGCTGGAAAGCGAAGGCAAGGTCATGTCGTCGGCCGAAGCGCGCAAGGACAGCATCCGCCAGCAGCTGCTCGAAAAAGCCGGCAGCGACCAGGTCCTGATGCCGGAGTCGCTCTTGGACGAAGTGGCCGCACTGGTCGAATGGCCGGTGGTGTACGAATGCCGCTTCGAGGACGAATTCCTGGCCGTGCCGCAGGAATGCCTGATCCTGACCATGCAAACGAACCAGAAATACTTTGCGCTGACCGATGCCGAAGGCAAGCTGCGTTCGCGCTTCCTGATCGTGTCCAACATCGCGACCGATGATCCGACCGCCATCGTCGGCGGCAACGAGCGCGTGGTGCGCCCGCGCCTGTCGGACGCCAAGTTCTTCTTCGAGCAGGACAAGAAGAAGACCTTGGAATCGCGCCTGCCGCAACTCTCCAGCGTGGTGTACCACAACAAACTGGGCTCGCAGGCCGAACGGAGCGATCGCGTGACCAAGCTGGCCACCTGCATCGCCACCCGCCTCGGCTTCGACGCGACGCTCGCGCAACGCGGCGCGCGCCTGTCCAAGGCCGACCTCTTGACCGACATGGTGGGCGAGTTCCCCGAGCTGCAAGGCATCATGGGCACCTACTATGCGCGCCACGACGGCGAGCACGACGAAGTCGCGCGCGCGGCCTCGGAGCACTACCAGCCGCGCTTCGCCGGCGACGCCCTGCCGAGCACCAACACGGGTCTCGCGGTGGCGCTGGCCGACAAGCTGGAAACCCTGGTCGGCATCTGGGCCATCGGCCTGCAGCCGACCGGCGAAAAGGATCCGTTCGCGCTGCGCCGCCACGCGCTGGGCGTGATGCGCATGCTGGTCGAGAAGCGCCTGCCGCTGTCGCTGTCGGAACTGCTGGGCGACGCGGTCACTACCTTCGAAGGCCAGGCTGCGTTCAAGGACCCGCGCGCGGAAGTCACCGCCTTCATGCTCGACCGCCTGCGCGGCATGCTGCGCGAGCGCGGCTTCTCGCCGAACGAAGTCGAAGCCGTGCTGGCCCAGAACCCGGACCGCGTCGACGACGTGGTGCAGCGCCTGGAAGCCGTGCAGGCGTTTGCCGCACTGCCGGAAGCGGCCTCGCTGGCCGCCGCCAACAAGCGCATCACCAACATCCTCAAGAAAAACGAGGAAGCGTTGGCGCAAGCCGCAGGGGGAGCAGATTCGGTGAATCCTGCCCTGCTGCAGGACGAAGCCGAGAAGAAGCTGGCCGCCGCCGTCACCCGCGTGCAGCCGGAAGTCGATGCGGCCTTCGCCGCGGGCGACTTCAGCGGTACGCTCAAGACCCTGGCCCAGCTGCGCGACGACGTCGACGCCTTCTTCAACGACGTGATGGTGATGGCCGAGGATGTCGCCCTGCGCAACAACCGCCTGGCGCTCCTGCGTTCGCTGCACGGCATGATGAACCGCGTGGCCGACATCTCCAAGCTGGCGGCGTAAGGCGAACATGAAGCTCATCATCCTCGACCGGGACGGCGTCATCAACCACGACTCGCCCGACTTCATCAAGTCGCCGGCCGAGTGGCTGCCGATCCCCGGTTCGCTGGAAGCGATCGCCCGCCTGAACCAGGCGGGCTACCGGGTGGTGGTCGCGACCAACCAGTCGGGCATCGCGCGCGAGCTGTTCGACATCGCGACCCTGAACGCCATCCACGCCAAGATGCACGCGGCCGCCCAGCTGGTGGGCGCGGACATCGACGCCATCTTTTTCTGCCCGCACGCGGCCATTGACGGCTGCGATTGCAGGAAGCCCAAGAACGGCATGTTCGAAGAGATCGGCAAGCGCTTCAAGATGAACCTGAAGGGTGTGCCGACAGTGGGCGACTCGCTGCGCGACCTGCAGGCCGGCTACAACAGCGGCTGCGTGCCGTTCCTGGTGCTGACCGGGAAAGGCGAGAAGACCCAGGTCACCGGCGGCCTGCCGCCCGGTACCCGGGTCTTCGCCGACCTGGCGGCGATGGTGAGCGCCTTCCTGAAACCCGCGGTACAGGCGACGCAGGTGGCGCAGGCCATTCCCGCGGCGCCGTCGAATAATTAAAAATAGTTTTTTTGTCCTGAACCAGATCGTTGTCCGGAGCTCCTTTGCGTAACCCTGTCCTGTTTTTGCGTTCCCTGCTCTTCACGATCGTGATGATCGTCGCCACCGTGGTCTGGGCCTGCCTGTGCTTCCTGGCGGCGCCACTGCCTTACAACCAGCGTTTCTGGTTCACCTCGCGCTGGAACGTCTTCATCATCTGGTGCGCGCGCGTCATCTGCGGCATCCGCTACGAATTCAAGGGCTACGAGAACCTGCCGGACGCGCCGGCGATCGTGCTCTCCAAGCACCAGTCGGCGTGGGAAACCATCTTCCTGCTGCCGAACCTGACGCGCCCCCTGGTGTTCGTCTTCAAGAAGGAAATCCTGTACATCCCCTTCTTCGGCTGGGCGATGGGATTGCTGCGCATGATCCCGATCGACCGCAAGCAGGGCAAGAACGCGTTCGCGCAAGTGGTCAAGCGCGGAAGGCATCGCCTGGCGGACGGCCAATGGATTATCATGTTCCCGGAAGGGACGCGAATCCCCGTCGGCCAGAAGGGCAAGTACAAGAGCGGCGGCACGCGCCTGGCTGTGGAAACGCAGTCGGTGGTGGTGCCGATCGCGCACAATTCGGGCGAATGCTGGCCGAAGAATTCCTTCATCAAGCGCCCGGGCCTGATCACCGTCTCGATCGGCAAACCGATATCGCCGCAAGGCCATACCCCTGACAGCCTGATGCAAGAGGTCGAAAATTGGATAGAGTCGGAAATGCGCGTCATTTCGCCCCACGCCTACAAAGGTGGTTGAGCGAAGTAGAAACCCGGATCAGGGATTCGAAACCCCAGCACACCATGGCATCTTCCAAGATGGACAGCCACCAGCTGGAACTGTTTGCACAAGAGTTTTTCGCGGCGCTCCGGCCTTCCAGCAAGCCGGCGCCGCCCGCGCAGCCGCTGTTCAAGGCGCCGCCAAGCCCGCCCCGCATCAACCTTCCCGCGCCGCCGGTCGGCGCCAGCGATCCCCCTTTGAAACGCATCGTGCTCGGCCACCACGTGGTGGAGTACGCGTTGCGCCGCTCGTCGCGCCGCTCGATCGGCTTCACCATCGACGATGAGGGCCTGCGCGTGACGGCGCCACGCCGCGTGACCCAGACCGACATCGACAACGCGCTGCGCGCCAAGGGCCGCTGGATCGTCACCAAGCTGCTCGAACGCGGCGAACGGCGCGACCAGCGCCAGCAGCGCGCGCCGATCGAGTGGAAGGATGGCGCCCGCCTGCCCTACCTGGGCGGCGAGATCGTGCTGCGGCTGGAAGACGCGGAGCGCAGCCACTGCCAGTTCGATGCGGCCAATGGGGAGCTGTGGATCGGCGTGGTGCCGGGGCTGTCGGAGTGGCAGCTCAAGGAGCGCGTCAAGCTGTGGTTCCAGGCCGAGGCCAAGCGGGTGTTCAGGGAGCGGCTCGATCACTTCGCGCCCCTGCTGAACGTGAGCTACCGCGCGTTCGCGCTGTCGTCGGCCGGCTCGCGCTGGGGGTCGTGCACGGTGGCCGGCAGCATTCGCCTGAACTGGCGGCTGATTCATTATCCGCCGGCGCTGATCGACTACGTGGTGGCGCACGAGCTGGCGCACCTGCGCGAAATGAACCACAGCCCGGCGTTCTGGGCCACGGTGGGCGAGGTGTATCCGGATTACGATGGGGCGCGGCTGGCGCTGCGCAAGCGCTCGCACGAGATGCCGGTGTTGTTCGAGGAGTGAGTGCGGGTGGCGGCGCCGGTGTGGCCGTTCATGCCGTAGCTATCACCGCGTGGACGGGGGACCCGTCCACCCTACCGTGCATAAATCGACGTAGGGTGGACGGCTTTGCCGTCCACGCGTCCAACCAGCTTCAAAACAACCGCAACGCAATCGGTCAGCGCACACTCAACGCGTGCCGCGCCGCCACCAGATCGCGCATCGCCGTCATCTGCCCTTCCGACAAACAGCGGAACGGAATCGGCAAGGTGCCGCGCTTCAGGATCATCATGAACCCGCGCGAATAGGTGCGCACCGCGCTCACGTCGTCCCAGTCGATCAGCGTCACGCCGCCGCTGGTGCGCACGATGCCATGTTCGTCGATGGTGAATTCATAGGTGCGCCGGCCGCGTCCCAGCAGCACGAAGTTGAGCGCCGCACTGAACGTGCTTTTCAGGCGCAGGAAGAAGCTGGCCGGCCAGCGCACGCGGCGGCGGCGGATCAGGAAGCCGCCGTGCTGCCACATGAAGCTGGTGTATTCGCGCAGCGTGTAGCGCACGAAGAAGTGCAGCGCGTCGAGCGGGAGCACGCCTGCCTCCGGGCGCGGCGGGGTCGAAACCTTGTCGGGCGATCCAACAGTCATCATCGTCTCCAGCGCCTGAGCCGCCTGCTCCTGCACCAGAACAGCGACTGGCTTTCCACTACCGACCGGCCTCGGGTGATTGAACGACAACATGTGCATCCCCTTATGATTTTGTACCGTGCAGATCGGAATGGTATCAAAACCTAGCGAATAACCCGTTGCAGGAGTTCAACAGTGCGCAGGGTCGCGCCGCGGTGACGGCGGGCGAAAGCAAGGGCTTGTGCGCCCATCTCCATGCGCGCCGCATGGTCGCGCAGCAGGCGCCCTGCTTCGTTCGCGAGCGCATCGGCGTCCGCCACGCGCAGCGCAGCGCCGTCGCCGACCGCCTCGATCGTGGCGTCGAGGAAGTTGAAGGTGTGCTCGCCCACCAGCACCGGTTTGCCCAGCGCGCAGGCTTCGATCAGGTTCTGGCCGCCCAGCGGCAGCAGGCTGCCGCCGATATAGGCGCAGTCGCAGGCGGCGTAATAGGCGAACATCTCCCCCATCGAGTCGCCCAGCAGCACGTCGGCGCCGCCGATGGCATGATCGAGATCGAGCTGCGAACGACGCGCCAGCCGCATGCCGCGCGCCGTCACCAGCCCCGCCACTTCATCGAAGCGCTGCGGATGGCGCGGCACCAAGAGCAGCAGGCTGCCCGCCGGCTTGTCCGCCAGCCGCTGCCAGGCGTCGAGGATCAAGGCCTCTTCGCCTTCGCGCGTACTGGCGCACAGCAATACCGGACGTTCCGGTCCGCCGGCGCGGATGCGGCTGCGCAGCCAGTCGCCCTTCTCCAATGCGGCGGGCGGCGGCGTGACGTCGAACTTGACGCTGCCGGTGACTTCCACGTTGGGCGCGCCCAGCGAGCGGATACGGGCCGCATCGAGCTCGGTCTGGGCCGCGACCAAGGTGAATGCGCGCGCCGCTTCCTGCATTACGGCGCCGGCCTTCTGGCCGCGTTTGAGCGAGCGTTCGGACAGGCGCGCATTGGCCAGCACGATCGGCACGTCCATGCGCGCGCAGGCGTGGATCAGGTTCGGCCAGACCTCGGTCTCCATCAGGATCACGGCGCGCGGACGGTAGCGGCGCAGGAAGCGCCTGGTCATGCTGGCGGTGTCATACGGCAGGTAAGCCTGCACCACCCGCGCGCCATGGTGCGCGAACAGCTGGCGCCCGGTGGCGCGCCCGGTCGGGGTCATGTGGGTCAAGAGGATGCGGCAGTCGGGGTAGGCGCTCAAGAGCGCATCGACCACCGGTTCGGCGGCGCGCGTCTCGCCGACCGAGACCGCGTGCAGCACGATGGTGGCCTGGCCTTCGTCAGGGCCGCTCAGCGCCAGGCGTTCACCCCAGTGCTCGCGGTAGCCCGGCTCTTTTCTGCCGCGCCACCACAGGCGTCCGAGGACGGCCGGCAATGCAAGCCACCACAGGCCGGAGTACAGGGTGCGGTTCATGCGCGCGTCAAGAGTTCGCGCGCGGCCGCGATCACGTCGTCGCTCGACGGCGGCGCACCCAGGTCGCCCAGGTTGACGATGCGATCGGACCAGTTGCCCTCGGTCTTCCACTTGGGCGAGTCGGCATAGATCTCGATCGTCGGCCGCACGAAAGCGGCCGCGATGTGAGTAAGACCCGTGTCGACGCCGACCGCCAGCGCCGCGTTCTGCGCCACCTTGACCGCGTCCATCATCGACAGCTTGGGTAGCACGTGCGCGTTCGGCATGGCGGCCGCCAGCGCCTCGGCATCGGCGCGTTCGGCCGGCGAACCCCAGGGCAGGAGCACCGGCATCGGCGCCAGCGCGGCGGCCAGCGCGATCCAGTTGGCGTCGGCCCACTTCTTGGCCGCGCGTGCGGTACCGTGGAAGAACACGGCGTAGTCTTCGCGCGGCAAAAAGTCGGGACGCGTATCGGCAGCATGCGGCGCCGGCAGGCCGAAGTCGGGCGCCGTATCGACCGCGTAGCCGAGCGCGTTGCCGGCCACCAGGCGCCCGCGCGCCACCGCGTGGGTACGCGGGTCGAGCGCAATGCTGTCGCTGTGGAAGATGCGCGAGATGCCTTCGTAGCCCGAGCCTTCGCTGCCGTTGGCCAGGCCGACCTTCTTGCCGCCCTTCTTCACCCGCGCCGCGCCCATGATGATGCCGGTCTTGAGCAGCCCCTGGGTATCGAACACGACGTCGTATTCGTCGTCGCGCAGGGTGCGGAAAAAGGCGCGGATTTCATCGCGCGTCTCCTTCTTGCCCAGGCTCTTGCGCCAGCGCCGCAGCGACCATGGAATGATCTTGCGCACGTTGGGATTCAGGCGCACCAGGCTGACGTAGCCCTCTTCCACCACCCAGTCGACCGTGGCGCCGGGATGGCGGCGCAGCAGGTCGGCCACCATCGGCAGGTTGTGCAGGACGTCGCCCAGCGACGACACGCGCACCAGCAGGATTTTCAAGCGCGCACCTTTAGAACGGCAGGTCGGCGTCCGGCCTGGCGGCCAGGATCACGCTCTTGAATTCGCCCTGGATGCGCGCCAGCGCTTCCGGGTTTTCTCCCTCGAAACGCAGCACCACCACCGGCGTCGTGTTCGACGAGCGCGCCAGGCCGAAGCCGTCCGCGTACTCGACGCGCAGGCCGTCGATGTCGTTGATCTTCTCCGAAGTCGGGAATTTTGCGTCGCTACGCAGCTTGTCGATCAGCGCGAAGTTCTCGCCTTCCTGCAGGTGCAGGTGCAGTTCCGGGGTGCTGCTGGCGATCGGCAGGCCGTTCAGCAGCGCCGATGGATCGGCTTGCCTGGTCAGGATCTCCAGCATGCGCGCGCCCGAGTACAGGCCGTCGTCGAAGCCGTACCAGCGGTCCTTGAAGAAGATGTGGCCGCTCATTTCGCCGCCCAGCGGGGCGCCGGTTTCCTTCAGCTTGGCCTTGACCAGCGAGTGGCCGGTCTTCCACATCAAAGGTTTACCGCCATGCTGCTCGATGTACGGCGCCAGGTGGCGCGTGCACTTGACGTCGTACAGGATCTCGCCGCCCGGATTGCGCGACAGGACGTCGGCCGCGAACAGCATCATCTGGCGGTCCGGGAAGATGATCTGGCCATCCTTGGTGACCAGGCCCAGGCGGTCGCCGTCGCCGTCGAACGCCAGGCCGATCTCGGCGTCGGTCTCCTGCAGCGCCTTGATGACGTCCTGCAGGTTTTCCGGGTGCGCCGGGTCTGGATGGTGGTTCGGGAAGTGGCCATCCACCTCGCAGAACAGTTCGATGACCTCGGCGCCCATGCCGCGGAACAGGTCGCCCGCGAAGGCGCCGGCCACGCCGTTGCCGCAGTCGACCACGATCTTGATCGGGCGCGCCAGCTTGACGTCGCCAATGATGCGCTCGAGGTAGGCGGCGCGGATGTCGTGGGTGCCGTAGTCGCCGCGCTGCTCCGCGACTTTGCCGTCGTAGGCGGCGATCGAATCGTGCAGGCCGGTGATCGCGTCGCCGTAAATGGCTTCGCCCGCCATCACCATCTTGAAGCCGTTGTAGTCCGGTGGATTGTGGCTGCCGGTGACCATGATGCCCGAGCGGGTGTCGAGCACGTTGGTGGCGAAATACACCATCGGCGTGGCCACCATGCCCAGGTCGATCACGTCGACGCCGGCGTCGCGCAGGCCTTCGGCCAGGGCGCCGGCCAGTTCCGGACCCGACAGGCGGCCGTCGCGGCCGATCACGACCTTGCGCTCTCCCTTGGCCAGCGCGGCGGCGCCGAAGGCACGGCCGATGTGGCGCGCGATGCCGGCATCCAGCGTCTTGTCGATGATGCCGCGGATGTCATAGGCCTTGAAGATCGTTTTCGAGAGAGCAACCATTTTCTTCCTTGGAATACGTGGGCAAGCGACTGCGGCGCCATCGGTGGCGGCATCGTTGCAGGTGTTGGAGGAATGACAAAATTGCTTGCTATTGTACCGGCAAGCGCCCGTACATGGGAGGAGCGTGAAATCATGACGACGCTCAGTGACACTCGGTGACACGCAATAACGTCTGGTGACGATGGCAGCAGGCTGCCGGCGCCGGCGTCGCGATGACGCCGGCACGGTTGCTGGATTGCCGCAGCGCGTTGCTACGGCCCAGCATGCCGCTCCGGCTGGCGGAGCGGCATTGGCATCAAACGCGCAGGTCGTCGATCGACTTGCCGCCTTCGACCCATTCCTTGACCCACTTTGGCTGACGGCCGCGGCCGGTCCATTGCTGGTTATTGTCTTCCGGGTGGCGATAACGCACGGCGACCGATGCGCCCTTCGAACCGCGGCCGCTGGCGGCGATCAAGTCTTTCAGCGGCATGCCGACGCTTTGTGCGATTGCCAGGATTTGCTCGCGTGCCTTTTGCACTTCCTGGACTTCGCGTTTTTTCATTTCCTGCTTGATTTGTTCCTGCAGGTTGCGCAAATCGCCTACGGACATATTCGACAGATCCATCATCGTTCCTCGTTCGTTAAAAATGAATACAGATTCAGCAATTGCTCGCTGTGGGAATTCTCACCAATTGTCGCAATATACTAACATCAATATTACACCATTAGTCTTTCCTGCTTAAAAAAAGCCAGCGCGGGGACTTGAATCGAACAATACGTCCGTACAACCAGAGGTAACTGATTATGAACAACAAACAGAAAAAGATCAGCACTCCCGTGTTTTTCCAGAACACCGTTGCAGGTATCACTGCAGTGAGTGAAAAGAGCCATAAATAAGGCGATGTGCGCGCATTGCGTTTCATCAGTGCGCGTGCTTCGCGCGGGCCCACGGTCCATTGCACAATACGCCTGAAAATCAAACTGTGCAGATGAATCCCGTCCGGCATCGCCGGCGACTTGCCACGTACAAACATACGGCGATAAGCCGAAAAGACGGTTTCGAATGCCGGATAAATCAGGAGCAGCGCGGCATACCAGGTCGATACGCCGGGATTGCGCATTACCAGCAGCAGCGCCAGTTCGCCAAGCAGGAATCCAATGAAATAAGCGCCGCCGTCACCCAGGAAAATCAGGCCCACCGGATAGTTCCAGATCAGGAAACCGGCAGTGGCGCCGGCCACGATCAGGGCTGCCACCAGCACGAACATATCGCCCACCTGCAGCGCCACGTAGGCCAGCGACAGCAGCATGAAGATGCAGACCACGCTGGCCAGGCCATTGAAGCCGTCGATGATGTTGATCGCGTTGGCGATGCCGGCCACCGCCAGCAGCGTCACCGGCAGCACCAGCCACCCGGCCTGCAGCACAAACACGCCCCATGGCAAATCGATGCGCATCACGCGCGCATCGAGCAGCCAATAACCAAGCCCGGCCGCAATCAGCGTCAATAGCAGACGGCGCCCGGGCGATACCTTTCCCGTATAGTCTTCGACGATTCCACCGGCAAGCGCAATCGCACCGCATCCAATCAAGGTCATCAGCCATGGCGCGATTGCCGGCTGGCGTAAAACGGAAATTCCGGAAGTGACGATCACGGCGAGAAAAATCGGAATACCGCCGATGCGCGCCACTGCATGCGTATGCACTTTCTGCACTCCGGCAAAATCGCCATCGAGCGCCATTCCGTTTTTGCGCGTGGCTTTAATGACCAGCAGTGTCAGCAATGCACATGACAAGAAACTCACAAAAAAGGAGAACATTATTGTTTTCTTTCGGCGCCTTTCGTGGCGTCTCTCCACGGAGGCGCGGCTGGGAAATAGCACAGCCACAGCTCCGGTAATTCAGGCACAGCCGCGTCTCTGATCGGCCATGCATTCACGTGCACCAATGCGCATTAATGCCAACCATGCCGCATTGATTGTACCGGAATGAACCGGTAAATCCGGGAACGTGTTTTTATCGTGCTCGCCGTGTTGGAAATGAGTCAAACGATGGTCGTGCGCCACTGGACGGCGCACGCGAATGGTGTAGAAAACCGCGAAGACGCTATGCGCGCAGGCACAGTGCCAGCGCATCGCGCCAGTCGGGCAGACGGCAGAAACGGTGGCTCAGCTTGGCGCTGTTCAGGCGCGAATTGTGCGGACGGCGCGCGGCCTGCGGATAATCGGCGCTGGCGATCGGCGTCACGCGGCAGGCGCTGCCCGTTTCGTCCATGATCGCCTGCGCGAAGCCGGCCCAGCTGGTTTCGCCGCCGGCCGCCAGGTGATAGATGCCGCGCGACTCGCGCCACCAGCGCGGCCCGCCCACCTGCGCCTGGGCCAGGAGATGGGCCGTGGTCTGGGCCACGGTGCGGCTCCAGGTCGGCGCGCCGAGCTGGTCATCGACCACCCGCACCTCGTCCCGGGTGGCTGCCAGGCGCAGCATGGTGCGCAGGAAGTTATGGCCGTGCATCCCATACACCCAGCTGGTGCGCAGGATCAGGTAGGGAATGCCGGACGAGACGATCGCCTGCTCGCCCAGCATCTTGGTTTCGCCATACACGTTCAGCGGCGCCGTGCGGTCGCCTTCGACATACGGCGCGTCCTTGGCGCCGTCGAACACGTAGTCGGTCGAGAAGTGCACCAGCGCCGCGCCCACCTCGCGCCCTACCAGCGCCATCACGCCGGGCGCCTGGGCATTCACGCGCAGGGCCAGTTCCGGCTCACTCTCGGCGCGATCCACGGCGGTATAGGCGGCGGCATTCACGATCAGATCCGGCGCCAGGTGCCGCACGCAGTCGCGTACCTGGTCCAGGTTGGCCAGGTCGAGCCGGTCGCGCCCACAGGCGACGATCTCGCCCAGGCCCTGCAGGCAGCGCAGCAGCTCGTAGCCGACCTGGCCGTCGACACCAGTGAGCAGGATCTTCATGCGAACGCCCTGGTTTCAGTGAGCAGGATCTTCATGCGAATACCTCGGCCTCGGCCAATGGCGTTCCGGCCAGGTCTTTGGCGGACAGGATCGGATCACATGGCAGCGGCCAGTCGATCGCCAGCGCCGGATCGTTCCACAGCAGCGTTCGTTCGTGCGCGGGCGACCAGTAGCCGGCGGTCTTGTACAGGCACTCGGCGTGCTCGCTCAGGGCCACGAAGCCGTGCGCGAAGCCGGGCGGCACCCACAGCTGGCGCCGGTTCTCGCCCGAAAGCTCGGCGCCGATCCAGCGTCCGAAAGTGGGCGAACTGCGGCGCAGATCGACCACCACGTCGTACACGCTGCCGGCGATCACGCGCACCAGCTTGCCCTGCGCGACGCCTACCTGGTAATGCAGGCCGCGCACCACGCCGCGCTGCGAGCGCGAATGGTTGTCCTGCACGAAATCCGGCTCGAGGCCGGTGGCGTCGGCAAAGCGTTGCGCGTTGTAGCTCTCGTAGAAGAAACCGCGCTCGTCCTCGAACACCTGCGGTTCGAGCAGCAGCACGCCATCGAGCGCGGTGCGGCGGCACTTCATCGCGGCACCCGGTCGCTCAGCACGCGCAGCAGGTACTGGCCGTAGCTGTTGTTGCCGACCGCATGCGCCAGCCGTTCGAGCGCCTCGGCGCCGATGTAGCCGCGCCGGTAGGCGACTTCCTCGGGCGCGCCGATCTTCAGGCCCTGGCGGTGCTCGATGGTGGAGATGAACTGCGACGCGTCCAGCAGCGAGTCGCAGGTGCCGGCATCGAGCCAGGCGAAGCCGCGCCCCATCATTTCGACGTGCAGCTGGCCGGCCTCGAGGTAGGCGCGATTCACGTCGGTGATCTCGAGCTCGCCGCGCGCGGACGGTGCGATCGAGGCCGCGATGTCGGCTACCTGGCCGTCGTAGAAATACAGGCCGGTGACGGCGTAGCTCGACTTCGGCTGCGCCGGCTTTTCTTCGATCGACAGCGCCTTGAAGCGGGCGTCGAATTCGACCACGCCGTAGCGCTCTGGATCTTGCACGTGGTAGGCGAACACGGTGGCGCCGTCAATGCGCGCGCCGGCCGCCAGCATGCGCGGCTCGAGGCCGTCACCGTAGTACAGGTTGTCGCCCAGGATCAGGGCCGACGGCTTGCCGTCGATAAAATGGCGGCCGATCAGGAAGGCTTGCGCCAGTCCTTCGGGTTTCGGCTGCACCGCGTACTGCAGGTTCAGGCCCCACTGGCTGCCGTCGCCCAGCAGCTGCTCGAAGCGCGGCTGGTCGTGCGGGGTGCAGATCACCAGGATGTCGCGGATCCCGGCCAGCATCAGCGTCGTCAGCGGGTAATAGATCATTGGCTTGTCGTACACCGGCAGCAGCTGCTTGGACACCGCCACCGTCATCGGATACAGGCGCGTGCCGGAACCGCCGGCCAGGATGATGCCCTTGCGGCCCTGAACTGGCGTTGCTGCCTGTGCCTGTGCCTGAGTTTGCACCTGCGCGATCATGGCTGCCCCCGCATGCCGTAGTTGCGTTCGACCCATTCATGATAGGCCCCGCTCTGCACCCGCGCTACCCAGTCCTGGTGGTCGAGGTACCAGCGCACCGTGTGCTCCAGGCCGGTCGTGACGTCGTGCGCCGGCTGCCAGCCGAGTTCGCGCCGGATCTTGCCGGCGTCGATCGCGTAGCGGCGGTCGTGGCCGGGACGGTCGGCGACAAACGCGATCTGTTCGCGCCGGCTGCGCTGTGGCGGTACGAGCCGGTCGAGGATATCGCACAGCGCATGGACCACGTTGAGGTTGGTCATTTCGTTCGAGCCGCCGATGTTGTACGTCTGGCCCGGCTGGCCGTGCGCCAAGACGCGCCGGATCGCGGCGCAGTGGTCGCCCACGTACAGCCAGTCGCGCACCTGCTGGCCGTCTCCATACACCGGCAATGGCTTGCCGGCCAGAGCGTTGGCGATGGTCAAGGGGATCAGCTTTTCGGGGAACTGGAACGGTCCGTAATTGTTCGAACAGTTGGTGGTCAGCGTGGCCAGGCCATACGTATGGTGCCAGGCGCGCACCAGGTGGTCCGACGCCGCCTTCGAGGCCGCGTACGGGCTGTTGGGGGCATACGGCGTGGTTTCGCTGAACGGCGGGTCATGCGGGGCCAGCGTGCCATACACCTCGTCGGTCGAGACGTGCAGGAAGCGAAACGCCGCGCGTTGCGCGTCGTTCAGTTCGGCCACATGGGCGCGCGCCGCTTCCAGCAGCGTGCAGGTGCCCTGCACATTGGTCTGCACGAAGTCGCCCGGCGCGTGGATCGAGCGGTCGACGTGGCTTTCCGCCGCGAAGTGCAGGATCGCGCGCGGACGGTGCTGGCGCAACAGCGCCGCCACCAGCGCGGCGTCACCGATGTCGCCGCGCACGAACAGGTGGCGCGGGTCACTGTCCAGGCTGGCCAGATTCTCCAGGTTGCCCGCATACGTGAGCCGGTCCAGGTTCACGACCGGCTCGTTCGACGCGGCCAGCCAGTCGAGAATGAAGTTGGATCCGATAAAACCAGCACCACCAGTGACCAAAATCATTTAGTATCATCCGCCAAAGCAATAAGTTCGCCAAGCATTCTACGTGAACTGATCTTTTCCATCGACATGGCGGCAAGGCCTCACGGTCCTGTCACAACAAGAACATGAAAACATACGCCATTGGCGACCTTCAAGGCTGCGCGCACGAAGCGCAGCTCCTGCTGGACCGGATCTTCGACGCGGGCGGCAGCGACGCGCGCATTCTGTTTGTGGGCGACCTGATCAATCGCGGCCCGGATTCGCTGGGCGCGCTGCGCCGCATGAAGGCGCTGTCCGAATCGAGCGGCGGGCGCGTCGAAGCCCTGCTCGGCAACCACGACCTGCACCTGATCGCAGTGGCGGTCGGCGCCCAGCGCATGAGCCGTTCGGACACGCTCGACGAGATCCTCGCGGCTCCCGACCGCGACGAGCTGATCGCCTGGCTGCGCCAGCGGCCGCTGGCGATGTACGTCGATAACCATTTGCTGGTGCACGCCGGCGTGGCGCCGCAGTGGGACGCGGCGCAGACGGTGGCGCTGGCGGGCGAAGTCGAAACCATGCTGCGCAGCGATGGCTATGTCGGCTTTTTGGGCGCGATGTACGGCAACGATCCGGACCGCTGGGACGACAATCTGGAAGGCATGGCGCGCCTGCGCTGCATCGTCAACGCGCTCACGCGCATGCGGCTGTGCCTTGACGACGGCAGCATGGACTTCAAGCACAAGGAAAGCGAAGCGGGGCCGGTGGGCTCGGGGCTGCTGCCCTGGTTCGACCTGCCGGGACGCCGCACGCAAGACGTGACGGTGGTGTTCGGGCACTGGTCGGCGCTGGGGCTGATCCAGCGGCCGGACCTGATCGGGCTCGATAGCGGCTGTGTGTGGGGTGGCAAGCTGACCGCGGTGTGCCTGGATGACCGGTCGTTGTTGCAGGTGGATTGTCCGGAGTATCGCGAGCACAGTGGCAAGCGATAGCCGTCACACCTGACCGGCCAATGAGATAGCGGTGCTGGTTCTTGCCGTCAGCGCGACGGCATCCTGCACCGCCACCTGCGCCGCCGCCGCCAGCTCACGCCGATGCGCGCCCTTCCCTTCCAGCGGCGCCAGGCACGCCAGGCGCGCCGTCACCGGCGGCCCCTGCAGGATCCGCAGCAGGCTGTCGACAAACGTCGTCTCCCCCACGTACTCGATCGACGGATGATAGCCGCCGTCCGCGCCGACGTACGTCAGCGCAACCGGCTGCACCTCTACCGCCGCATCGACCGCCGCCTCGAACAGGTTGGCATGAAACGGCAGCACCTGCCCCTGCAGCGAGGTGGTCCCTTCCGGGAACAGCGCCACCCGCTCGCCCGCCTGCAGCACCTCGACCAGCCCCTTGAACACGTGCCGCAGTTCGCGCCGGTTGCCGCGCGCGATGAACACGGTGCCGGCGCCCGCAGCCAGCCAGCCCATGACGGGCCACGAACGGATCTCGGCCTTGGCCACGAAGCGGCAGGGAATGACGGCATTGATGACGAAGATGTCGAGCCACGACACGTGATTGGCCACGACCAGCGCGTGCGCCAGCGCCGGGCTACCTGCCGCCTGCTCGACGCGCACCCGGCACAGGCCGAGCAAATGGCGCGACCAGTTGCGCGTCATGCGCTGGCGCAGGCCGTGCGAAGCCCACGGAAACACCAGCGCGCACGTCGCCAGCCCCTGGCACAGGTGGACGACGACGCGCGCAAGGCGCCAGGCAAGGCGGATCTTCAAGATGGTCTAAGGCGATGGCCCGGCGCCGCGCATGGGGCGCCGGGCGGGTGGATCAACGTTGCCCGGTGCGCGAATACGCTACGCGCCCGCGCACGATGGTGGCCTGTACCTGCCCGGCCAGTTCGTAGCCGAGGAACGGCGTGTGCTTGCCCTGGCTGGCCAGGGCGCGGCTTTCGACCGTCCAGCGCGCGTCCGGATCGAACAGCACCACGTCGGCCGCGGCGCCGACACCCAGGGTGCCGGCCGGCAGCCCGGCGATGCGCGCCGCCTCGATCGTGACCTTGGCGATGGCCTGCGACAGCGTGGCCGTGGCGCCCTGCTGCTCCTGCACCCACTTGAGGGTCAGGGCCAGCAGCAGTTCGAGGCCGGTGGCGCCGGGCGAGGCTTCGCCAAACGGCAGCAGCTTCTCGTCGTCGTCGACCGGGGTGTGGTCCGAGCACACCGCGTCCACCGTGCCGTCGACCAGCGCAGCGCGGATCGCGTCGCGGTCACGCGCGGAGCGCAATGGCGGCGTCAGGCGCGCGTTGGAGTCGAAGAAGCCGATGTCGGCATCGGTCATGTGCAGGTAGTGCACGCCGACGTCGGCGGTGACCGGCAAGCCTTCCTTCTTGGCGGCGCGGATCAGCTCCAGGCCGGCGGCGGAGGAGATGCGGCACAAGTGCACGCGTGCGCCGCTGGCGCGCATCAGTTCGAAGATCGTGTGCAGGGCAATGGTCTCGGACATCACCGGCACGCCCGACAGGCCAAGGCGCGAGGCCAGCGGGCCGCTGTGGGCCACGCCGCCGCGGCCGATGTGCGGGTCCTGCGGACGCAGCCACACGGTGTAGCCGAAGGTCTTCGCGTATTGCATCGCGCGCAGCAGGACGGTGGTGTCCAGCACTGGTTCCTCGGCCTGGGCGAAGCCGATGCAGCCGGCTTCGGTCAGTTCGGCCATCTCGGTCAGCGCCTGGCCTTTCAGGCCCACGGTCAGCGCGCCCAGCGGGTGCACGTTGGCCGCGTCGACGATGCGCGCGCGGTGCTTGAGCATCTCCACCAGGCCCGGCTCGTCCAGCACCGGATCGGTGTCGGGCGGACACACCAGCGACGTCACGCCGCCCTGCATCGCCGCCTGCAGCTCGGATTCCAGCGTGGCCTTGTATTCGTAGCCCGGCTCGCGCAGGCGCGCCGACAGATCGACCAGGCCCGGTGCAACCACCAGCCCGTTGGCGTCGATGACCTGGTCGGCCTTGAAGCCCGCGCCGCCGGCCACGATCCTGCCGTCGGCGATGAAGAGGTCTTGCACGGCGTCGACGCCGTTCGCCGGGTCGATCACGCGCCCGTTCTTGATCTGAATGTTCATGCGTGGGTTCCTGCCAAAATGCTCATCACCGCCATCCGTACCGCGATCCCGAAAGTCACCTGCGGCAGGATCACCGCCTGCGCGCCGTCCGCCACCGCCGAGTCGATCTCGACGCCGCGGTTCATCGGGCCCGGGTGCATCACGATCGCGTCCGGTTTCGCCAGCGCCAGGCGCTCGGGCGTCAGGCCGTAGCTCTTGAAGTATTCCTGCGCCGACGGCAGCAGCGCGCCGCTCATGCGCTCGTTCTGCAGGCGCAGCATGATGATGACGTCGACGTCCTTCAGGCCCTCGTCCATGTTGGTAAACGTGCGCACGCCCATCTGTTCCAGGCCGCCCGGCAGCAGCGTGTGCGGGCCGATGGCGCGCACTTCCGGCACGCCGAGCGTGGTCAGCGCGTGGATGTCCGAACGCGCCACGCGGCTGTGCAGGATGTCGCCGACGATGGCCACGCGCAGATTGGTGAAGTCCTTCTTGTAGTGCCGGATCGTGTACATGTCCAGCAGGCCCTGGGTCGGGTGCGCGTGGCGGCCGTCGCCGGCGTTCACCACGTGCACGTCCGAACGGGTGCGATTGAGGTGCTGGGCGATCATGTACGGCGCGCCCGACTGCGAATGGCGCACCACGAACATGTCGGCGTGCATCGCCGCCAGGTTGTCGATGGTGTCCAGCAGCGATTCGCCCTTGGTGGTCGACGAGGCCTGGATGTTCAGGTTGATGACGTCGGCCGACAGGCGCTTGGAGGCGATCTCGAAGGTGGTGCGGGTGCGGGTCGAGTTCTCGAAGAAGAGGTTGAACACGCTCTTGCCGCGCATCAGCGGCACCTTCTTGACCTCGCGGTCCGAGATGCCGACGAAGCTCGAGGCGGTATCGAGGATGTGGTCGATGTGCGCCTTTTTCAGCCCCTCGATGGTGAGCAGGTGCTGCAGTTCGCCGTGTTTGTTCAGTTGCGGATTATTGTTCAGGATCGCCATTGTCTTGTTCGATGGTGAGCGAAAGTTGGCCGGACTCAAGGCGCTGCAGGGACAGCGACTGGCCCGCTTCCAGGGTAGTGCGGATGCCGACATAGTCGGGAGCCACCGGCAGCTCGCGCCCGCCGCGGTCGGCCAGTGCGGCCAGGCGGATGCAGCTTGGGCGGCCGTAGTCGAACAGCACGTTGATCGCGGCGCGCACGGTGCGCCCGGTCTGCAGCACGTCGTCGACCAGCACCACGGTGGCGCCGTCGACCGCGAAGCGGATGTGGGTCGGCTTCACGTCCGGGTGCAGGCCCTTGCGCGCGTAGTCGTCGCGGTAGAACGAGACGTCGATCGAGCCCAGGCGGCTGGTCAGGTCGAGGTCGCGCGCCAGGCGTTCGGCCAGCCAGGCGCCGCCGGAATGGATGCCGACGATGGCGGCGTCGGGCACGCCTTCCAGGCCCGCGCGGACCTGGCCCAGCAGCTCGCGATAGAGCGCCTCGGCGTCGAGGTCGAGATCAGTAGTTGTTGGCATGAGCGTCAAAGTATTGTTGCAAAATGATGGCGGCCGCCTTGTCGTCGATCTTCTCGCCGCGCCGGGCTTGCAGCACGGCCGACGAATAGCGTTCGTCGACCAGTTCGACGGGCAGGTTGAAGCGGCCGTGAAGCTGGTTGGCGAAGCGGCGGCTGCGCAGGGTCATGTCGTGCTCGGCGCCGTCGGGATGGCGCGGCTCGCCCACCACCAGGCGCGCCGGCTGCCATTCGGCGATCAGCTCCTCGATGATCTTGAAGCGGGTCGCGTTGTCGATGGCCGCGATGATGCGCAGGGGCTGGGCCTGTCCGGTGAGGGTGTTGCCCATCGCAATGCCGATCCGCTTGATGCCGAAGTCGAAGCCTAAAACGATATCAACCATTATGCTGCGCGGCCATCCGTCATGGTCGCGTCATGCATGGCCGGCTTCGGTGGCGAGCATCAGCGGGTCGATTCCCAGCAGTTTGATGGCGGCGTTGTAGCGCTCCTCGATTGGCAGGTCGAACAGCACGCGCGCGTCGGCGCCCACCGTCAGCCAGCCGTTGCGCGAGATTTCTTCTTCCAGCTGCCCCGGGCTCCATCCGGCGTAGCCGATCGAGACCAGCATGCGCGCCGGTCCGCCGCCGCTGGCGACGGCTTCGAGCACGTCGATCGAGGTGGTGAACGACACGTCGTCGGTGACGTTCAGCGACGACGAATAGCGTCCGCCCGGCGAATGCAGCACGAAGCCGCGGTCGTCCTGGACCGGGCCGCCGAACATGATCGGTTCGTCCACCACGGTGGCGCGCAGGCCTTCGGCCAGCTTCAGGTCGACGCGGTCGAACAGGGTTTCCATGGTCATGTCGGTCGGCTTGTTGATGACCACGCCGAGCACGCCCTTGTCGTTGTGCTCGCAGACGTAGACGACGGTGCCGCCGAAGACCGGATCCTGGATCGACGGCATCGCGATCAGGAAGTGGTTGGCCAGGTTCAGCCCCGAAGCTGCTGGGCCGGCCTCCGCCAGCGGATCGTCCTGTTCGCGGGGCATGCCGGGCATCGGTAGAGTTTTGCCAACTTTGCTTTTTTTCATACGCGTACTCTCAAAAAGGCGCACTCCCGTTAATACGAAGCCAACAATGAAGTCAACACTCCAGACGACAAGATTGAGCTTTTCATTAGTTTACACCCATTTGACCCGCCGACTATCGGAAGCGTCGCCTTGCGCGCCTCCCACGGGCCATCATGGACAGTAAAATCTGCTCCCGCCTTGACCTCGCACACACTGATGAACACAAGCAATTCCCTGGTCTGGTTCCGGCGCGACCTGCGCGCCTTCGACCACGCCGCGCTCTACCAGGCCCTGTCCACCTCGCACGCAGTGCATTGCGTGTTCGTGTACGACACCGACATCCTGCGCGGCTTGCCGCGCGACGACCACCGCCTGCGCTTCATCCACGCCAGCCTGGCCAGTCTCGATGCCGGCTTGCGTCAACTGGGAGGCTACCTCATCGTGCGACATGGCAGCGCTCCAGAAGAGATCCTGGCGCTGGCCGAAGAACTCGGCGTTAGCGACGTCCATACCTGCACCGATTATGAACCGGCGGCGATCGCGCGCGATGCGCAGGTGGCCGAACGTTTGCAGGCGGCCGGGCGCGCCTTCCACAGCCACAAGGACCAGGTGATCTTCGAGAAGGACGAAGTGCTGACGCTGGCCGGGGGGCCGTTTTCGGTGTTCACGCCGTACAAGAACGCCTGGCTCAAGCGGCTGGCGGCGCGGCCTGATACCTTGGCCGCATATCCGGTCGACAGCGTGGCGCATGCGTTCGCGCCGCCGCCCGCTGCATGCCCTGCCCTGCCGGCGCTGGAAGACATCGGCTTCGATGCGGGCGCGCCGCCGCTGGCGGCCGGGATGGAAGGCGCGGAAGAATTGTTCGAGGCCTTCGTCGACGATATCGCCGACTACGGCCGCGCGCGCGATTTTCCGGCCGAGGATGGCACTTCGCGCCTGTCGGCCCACCTGCGCTTCGGCACCACCTCGGTGCGGCATCTGGTGCGCACGGCGCAGCAACTGATGCTGTCCGGCGCCGGCGGCACGGGCGCGTCGGTGTGGCTGTCGGAACTGATCTGGCGCGACTTCTATGCGATGGTGCTGTACCGGCATCCGCACGTGGCCGAACGTTCGTTCAAGCCGGCGTTCGATGCGGTGCAGTGGGACGGCGATGCCGATGCGGACGAACTGTTCGCCGCCTGGTGCGAAGGGCGCACCGGCTATCCGCTGGTGGACGCGGCGATGCGGCAGTTGAACGAGACGGGGTTCATGCACAACCGGCTGCGCATGGTGACGGCCAGCTTCCTGACCAAGGATCTCGGTGTCGACTGGCGCCGTGGCGAGCGCTATTTCGCGCTCAAGCTCAATGACTACGACATGGCGTCGAACAACGGCGGCTGGCAATGGGCGGCGTCGACCGGGTGCGATGCACAGCCGTGGTTCAGGATTTTCAATCCGGTGACGCAGTCGCAAAGGTTCGATGCGCGCGGGGAGTTCATCCGGCGCTATCTGCCGCAGTTGAAGCAGCTCGACGCGAAGCAGATCCATGCGCCGTGGCTGGTCAAATCTGAAGCGCTGGCGCAGCGTGGGGTGATGCTGGGGACGGATTATCCGTTGCCGGTGGTGGACCACGACAAGGCGCGTCAGCGTACCCTGGAACGCTTTGCCGTGGTGAAGAAGGTTGTCGCTGCCGTTGAAAAAGATAGCGAAGACTGACGGTCAGCCCACAGGGCTGCCGCAATCAGGCATCGCGCCGCAACAACTCCTCGATCGCCGCCAGCAGCACCGGCTCCTGATACGGCTTGCCGAAGTAGGCATTCACGCCGAGGCCCAGCGCCACGTTGCGGTGCTTGTCCGCGGTGCGCGACGTGATCATGATGATCGGAATAGCGCGCGTCGCCTCATTGCCGCGCACCTGGCGCGTCAGATCGAACCCGTCCATCCGCGGCATCTCGATATCGACCAGCATCAGGTCCGGCGGCCCACCCTCGAACAGTTCGAGCGCCTCGACGCCATCCTTGGCCAGCTTGACCCGATAGCCCTCGCGCTCGAGCAGGCGTTGGGTCACGCGCCGCACTGTCAGCGAATCGTCGACCACCATCACGGTCGGCCGCCGCGCGGGACGTACCACTTCAGGTTTGACGCGCGCGGCGCCATCATGCGGCTGCTGCGCCAGCACCACCGGGTCCAGGATCAGCACGATCTCGCCCGAACCCAGCACCGTGGCGCCGACGATGCCCGGCACCCGCGACAGCTGCGGGCCGATGTTCTTGACCACCACTTCGCGGTTGCCCTGCACCTCGTCCACGCGCAGCGCGATGCGTCCGCTGCCGCCTTGCAGCACCAGCACCGGCGTCGAACGCCCGCCGCTCGCCGCGTGCGACTCTTCGTCGAACTCGCCCAGCAGATCGGGCAGCGCATGCAGCGCCAGCGACTGGCCGCCGAGCGTGATGCTGCCGGCCTGGATCGCCGCCGCCAGGTCGGCTTCGCGCACCTGCTGCACCTGCGCCACCAGGGTCGACGGCACAGCATGGGTGCGTCCGCCGCTGGTGACCAGCACCACCTGCGCCACGGCCAGCGTCAGCGGCAGGTGGATGGTGAAGCGCGCGCCCCGTCCCGGCGTCGAGTCGACCGCGACGCGACCGCCCAGCGTGCGCGCTTCGGAGCGCACCACGTCCATGCCGACACCGCGCCCTGCCAGCTCGGTCAGGGTGTCGGCAGTGGAGAAGCCTGGTTCGAAAATCAGTTCGGCGACTTCCCCGTCGGACGCGTCGCCATCGGCCAGCAGGCCGCTTTCCAGCGCCTTGGCGCGGATGCGCTCGAGATCGAGGCCGGCGCCGTCGTCGCCGAACACGATCACGACTTCGTTGCCGTGCTGGCTGACCTGCACCAGCAGTTCGCCGGTCTCCGGCTTGCCGGCCGCCTGGCGCTCGGCGCGCGGTTCGATGCCGTGCACGATGGCGTTGCGCAGCAGGTGTTCGAACGGCGCCGCCATCTGTTCCAGCACGCCGCGGTCGATCTCCACCGCGCCGCCGCGGATGTCGAGGTTGACGCGCTTCTCGGTTTCCTTGGCGGTCTGGCGCGCGACGCGGAACAGGCGCTCCGACAGGCTCGCGAACGGCACCATCCGCACCCGCATCAGGTCGCGCTGCAAATCGCGCGTCATGCGTGCCTGCGACGACAGTTCGTCGAGCGTGCCGTCGACCGTGCGCGCCAGGCTTTCCTGGAACGAGGCGACGTCGTCGACGCTTTCGGCCAGCATGCGCGTCAGTTCCTGCAGGCGCGTGAAGCGGTCGAATTCGAGCGGGTCGAATTCGCGCTCGCCCGAGATCGACAGGCGTGACGCGATCTGCGACTCGGCCTGCATCTCGATCTCGCGCAGCTGACGGCGCAGGCGCGTGACGTTGTCCGAGAAGTCGCCGAGCGAACCTTTCAGCGTGCCGATGCGGTTTTCCAGACGCGAGCGCGTGATCGAGACTTCGCCGGCGCCATTGACCACGCGGTCGAGGATGTCGGCGCGCACCCGCACCAGCGGCGCGCGTGCGGCGGCCTGCTCGGCCGGTGCAGCGGGAGCGGCGTCGGGCGCCGGCTGCGCTGCATCGACCGGCTGCTGCAACTGCTCGAACAGCAGCATCGCGCCGTCGTAGTTGGCCAGCAGCTCGTCGAACGCGGTCGGCGCCAGCGCCCTGGTGCCGGCGTGGACCATGTTCTCGATCTGGGTTTCCAGCTCGTGCGCGTGCTGGCCCAGGCGCATCGCGCCGGCCATGCGCGCGCTGCCCTTGACCGTGTGCAGGGCGCGCTGCATGCCCTGCGCGATCGCGGTATTGCCCGGGTCCTGCTGCCAATGGCGCAGGTCGTGGCCGATCTGCGGCAGCAAATCGGACGCTTCTTCCAGGAACACGGGCAGCAGGTCGGGGTCGATCTCGTCGGCGTAGATGCCGGCGGCGGTCAGTTCGGTGTCGGCTTCTTCGTCGGTGTCGTCGTCGGCTTGCGCTTCGAACTCCGGTTCCGGCGCCGGTTCGGATTCCGGTTCGGCCAGCACCGCTTCGTCCGGCGTCACCGGCACGAACGGCTGCGGCTCCTGCGCTGACGGAGCGTCGAACGGGTCGTCGATGAAACTGTCGAACAGGTCGTCGATGTCGTCCGACAGCGACTGCTTCGGCGCCGCTTCAATCGGCGCCTGTCGCGCCTCGAACGCCGGCGGCTGCGCCAGCAGGTCGTGGTAGGCGGCGGCGAACAGGCCATCCAGTTTGTGTGCCAGCTCCGGATCGGCGCTGCCGTACAGGGCCGCCGCCTGCTGGCTCGACAGGCGATCGCGCAGCGCGGCCAGGCTGTCGACCAAATCGGGCTGGCCAGGGGCCAGTTCGCCCAAGGTGAACACCTGCAGCATGGTGCGCATGCGCGACAGCGTGGCGTCGAGCAGGTCGAGCTGGTCGTTTTCCAGCTTCGCTTTTGTTGCGACCAGCTTGTCGAGCGTGGTTTCCAGCGCGTGCGCCAGGTCGCGCAGCGCCAGGTAACCGACCGTGGCCGAGGTGCCGCACAGGGTGTGGGCGGCGGTGACGGCGTCCGGCGACAGGCCCGCTTCCGGGTGCAGGCGCAGCGCGGCCAGGTCATGCTCCAGCGCCGCGCACAGTTCTTCGGCTTCGCTCAGGTAGACGTCGTGCAGCGCCTGCGGAATCGCGAGTTCGCCCACGTGACGCACGCCGTCGTGCGCCGGCAACTCGAGCGGCACGTCGAGCAGCGGAATGTCGTCCGGTTCGAGCGGGTTGGCCGCGGCCTGCGGTTCCGCTTCAATCTCGGGTTCGGGTTCGGGTTCGGGTTCGGCCTGCACTTCGGGCGCGATCGTTTCCTCGAACGGCCCGCCCTCCTGCACCCGCGCGGCGGCGGCGATCAGCGCCGCGCCGTCGCGCGCCGGCGTGCGTCCGGCGGCCAGGTCGCCCACCCACGCATCCAGCTCGGCATACGCATGCGCCAGCAGCGCCAGCAAATCGGCGGTGGCGGCGCGGCCGTCGGCCAGCCACACGTTCATCACGCGCTCGATGGCGGCGGCGGTGGCGCCGAAGTCTTCCAGTTCCACCATGCGGCTGCTGCCCTTGAGCGTGTGGAACGAGCGCCGCAGCTGGGTCAGGATTTCCTGGTTGGCCGGCTCGTCGGCCGCGCGCGGCAGCGTCTGCACCACGAAGGCCAGCACGTCCTGCGCTTCGGCGATGAAGATCTCGAGCAGCTCGGCGTCGACCTCGGACGCTCCCTGCGCCGGTTCGGCCGCGGCTTCCTCGACGGCTGCCGGCGTCTCGACGAACTCGAACGGCAATTCGCGCAGCAGCTGCTTGTCGACATCGAACGTGAAGCGTCCCTTGGCCGCCTCGCTGTCCTGCGCCAGCAGATCGGCGAAGAAGCCGAGCGCGCCGATGTTCTGGGCGATGTTGTGCAGCGAGGCGTGCTGGCTGGTGACGTCGCCGTCGCTTGCCGCCAGCGTGCGCACCGCCGCTTCCACATGGCGCGTGGCCAGCACCGCCTGCTCCTGGTCGAGGATGGCGAAGGCGCCGTGCAGCTGGTGCAGCACCGGCGTGGCCTGCTCCAGCACTGCGCGCTTCGACGGGTCGTCGTAGTATTCGTCGAGCAGCTTCTCGATCTGGCGCAGCCCGGCCTTGATCTCGTTCGCCAGCACCGCCACCGTCTGACCTTGCTGGATCTGGCGCGCCAGTTCGCCCTGCCATTGCGGAGCGTCGGGCGGGGTCTCGCCGGCGGCCAGCGCCAGCAGGCGTGCGCCGACCGTTTCGGCGTTCTCGGCGAAATCGTCGGGCAGCTGGCGCAGCTGGTCCAGGCCGTTCTCGACGAACAGCATGGCGGCCGCCATCTCGAGTCCGAACTGGTCGTCGCGGCCCGACTGCACCGAGTCATGCGCGGCGCGTCCCAGTTCGCGCAGCAACTGGGCCAGCGCGGGCGCGCCCAGCTTTTCGCTGGCGCCGGCCAGACGCGCCAGCGCGTCGTCAAAGTCGTTCTCGACTGCCTTGTCAAGCTGCCCTTCGCCGGCGATGCGGTCCCAGTCCGACTTGGTGCGCGCCAGCGCGTCGCGCGCTTCCTGCAGCGCAGCCGGATCGAGCTTGCCGTAGCGGCGCTCGGCGTAGTCGTGCGGCACCAGGCCATCCAGCCTCAAGGCCTGGCGCAACGCCTGCGCTTCAGGACCTGGCTCGCGCGCGGCGGCCACAAAAAACAGCGCGTCGCGCAGCATCGCTTCCGGCGCATCGACTTCACCCTTGGCCAGGCGGCGCAGCTGCAGATTGATCTGGCCGAACAGCTGCTTGATGTACAAGTCGCTCTCGACCTGGCCGTCGGCGACCACGCCGGCAAAGGCATGCATCGCCTGCCAGAACAGGCGCGCGCGCGGCTCGATCTGGCCGCCCGCGATCGGCGCGATGGCCTCGCGCAGTTCGGCCGCCTGCGCGCGCCGACCTTCTTCGTCAGCAGCTTTCAGATAAGGCAGCAGCGCTTTCTCGAAGCGGCTGCGGCAGGCGCCGATATCCACTTCGGCGCCATCATCCGTCACGGGTAACTCGGGCAATGAAGACAGGTCCAGCGGCAGCAGGTCGGACGGATGCACCTTGCTGTCACCCTGGCGCTCGACCATGTCGCGGTAGTACGGGAACAGGCGCGCCGGCTGCTGCGCGGCGCCATTGAGTAATTCTTCGAGGTATTCGCACAGCGCCTGGAAGGCGTCCAGCACCACTTGCGCATGGTCCGGGGTGCAGGGCAGCTGGCCATCCTTGAAGCGATCCAGCACCGCCTCGGCGGCGCCGGTATAGGTGCCAACACCTTCGACGTCGACCAGCTGCAACGCGCCATGGGCCTGGTGCAGGTGGCTCTTTGCGTGCAGCAGCAGGGTCGGCTGCGCCTGCGGTGCGCGCGCGGCGGCGTCGCGCAGGGCAGTGCCGGAACGCGCCAGCGCATCACGGATTTCGGCGATGACCCACGACAGGGGGCCGGTATCGAAACTGCTGGTGCGCATCGAGGTCGAGGTCGTCATTTGGGACTGGTCAGGATACCACGCGGAAGCGCGAGACCGAATCCTTCAGTTCCTGGGCCAGGGTCGCCAGTTCGTGGATCGACTGGGCGGTCTGGCGCGTGCCTTGCTGGGTGTGTTCGGTGACGGCCAGGATCTGCTGCATCTTCTGCGCCACGCCGCCGGCCTTGGTGGCCTGGCGCTCGGTGGCGGTCGACATATCGTGGATCAGCTCACCGAGGCGGTTCGACACGCGCGAGATGTCGGCCAGCGCGGCGCCGGCGGCATCCGACAGGCGCGCACCTTCCACCACGCCCTGGGTCGACTTTTCCATTGCCGCCACCGCGTCGTGGGTGTCGGTCTGGATGGTGCGCACCAGCGCGCCGATCTGCTTGGCGGCGTCGCCCGAGCGTTCCGCCAGGCGCTGCACTTCTTCCGCCACCACCGAGAAGCCGCGTCCCGCCTCGCCGGCCGATGCGGCCTGGATCGCGGCGTTCAGCGCCAGCACGTTGGTCTGCTCGGTAATGTCCGAAATCAGTTCGGTAATCTCGCCGATCTCCTGCGACGATTCGCCAAGGCGCTTGATGCGCTTCGAGGTTTCCTGGATCTGCTCGCGGATCTCCTGCATGCCGCGGATCGCATTCTGCACCGCATGCGCGCCCTGCTCGGCCGCCGCCACCGACTGGCGCGCCACGTCGGCCGATTCGCTGGCCGAACGCGACACTTCGGTAATCAATCCCGCCAGGCGCAGCGTGGTGGTCGAGGCGTCCTCGATCTCGCGCGACTGCTGCTCGGCCGCGCCCAGCAGCTCGGTCGAGACCTGCTGCGCGCCGCCGGATGCGCGCGCGACTTGCTCGGACGTTCGAATGACGCGCACCACCAGCTCGCGCAGTTCTTCCACCGTGTAGTTGACCGAGTCGGCGATGGCGCCGGTGATGTCTTCCGACACCGTGGCCTGCACCGTCAGGTCGCCGTCCGCCACTTCCTGCAGCTCGTTCATCAGGCGCAAAATCGCGGCCTGGTTCTGGTCGTTGGTGGCTTTCGCCTGCTCTTCCTTCGACTGCGCCAGCTGGCGCATCGCTTCCGCTTCGCGCCGGCGCTCGTCGGCGCTGCGCGCGCGTTCGCGCGAATCCTGCAGCATCGAACGCGAGATGCCCAGCGCCGACAGCAGCGTGAACAGGGCCGCGCCGATGGCCAGCCACAGCCAGGCGCTGGTCTCGCGCTGGTCGGCCTGGTAGCCGCGGTGCAGGTCGGCCAGCATCACGCGCAGCGCTTCGTTGTCGCGCCAGATCACGCGCTCGGCGGCGCGGGCGCGCGCGTAGCTGGTCAGGTTGCCCAGCAGCGGGGTGACGCTGTTCGCGTACTGCTGGAAGCCTTCGCGCACCCGCGCCAGGCGCATGCGCTGTTCGAGGTCGGTCAAGGGCGCGAGGCCCAGCCTGGCGCTGCCGTTCAGCAGGCCGTCGATGATGGCGTTGAGCGACTCGATGTCGCCCAGGATGGTCACCACTGCGTTCTGGGCCGAGCCGGGGGTGGTGAAGGTCTGGGTACCGGCCGACAGGCGCTGGGTCAGCGACATCATGCTCAGCGCCGCCACTTCGCGGCGATTGTCTCCCCCTTCTTTTTGCAGGCGGTCGGCAATGCCCATCAGCTCCGGCGCCACTTCCTCGAACTGGCGCAGGCTGACGCCAAAGGCCAGCAGGTTGCTCTTGAAGCCGATGATGGTGCCGGCCGCCTTGCTCGAGGCGTTCCAGGTGGCGATCGCCTGCGACAGCTTGTCGGCGCGTTCGCCGCTCGCGGCCGGAATGCGGCCGGTGGGCGACTGGCCGCCGCGCGCCAGCAGGTCCAGTTCGCGTCCCAGTTCGGCGCGGCTTTCTTCCAGCTGGGCGAAGGCCGGCGCGTCCCCGCGCAGCGCGTTCGGCGCCGCCTTGCCGACCCGCTGCGAGTGCATCACTGCGTCGCCGGCCACCTGGCTCTGGCCGGCCGAGCGGGCGTCGCTGGCGGCGTTCTGCCACATGCCCAGCAGCGTGGCCAGCACCCCGGCGGCGAAGGCGCCCAGCAGCACGCGCTGGCGGTTCGGCTGGAACTGCGAACCGAAGGGATTGACGCGCAGGTCGGCGCCGCCGTCGGGCGCATCGGGTTCCTTGCGCAGGCGTCCCAGGCGGCGCGCCGCTGCCGATGCCGAACCGCTGGTTTGCGTGTCAGCCGCGTCCTGCGCGCCGGCGTCGTTGGCTTCGCCCTTCGACAAGAGGTTCATGTTCAGTTTCGAGGCGAATCCCATTGCGGCTCCCTGTGCTGCTGATTGGTATTGTGGTGTTGGTATGCGGTGGCGCCTAGCGCGCGACGTGCAGGAAGCGCTCTTCCTGCACCAGCGCCGCCAGCGACAGCGGCGTCCAGGCGTTGCCGTCGGCGTCGCGCAGGCTGTCGCCGTCGCGTTCCATGGCGCCGGCCTGGCGCAGGCCGTAGACCTGGTTGGCCAGCAGCGCGCAGTTGACACCGAGTTTGGGGGCGAACAGCGCCAGGCGCGGTGTGGCGCCGGCATTGGCGACATCGGCGGCAGGCAGTCCGAGATAGGCGGCCAGGTCGATCACGCCCAGCAGGTTGCCGCGCACGTTGGCCAGGCCCAGGTACCAGGGCTGGGTCAGCGGCACGGCGGTGAGCGGCGGTGGGGCGACGATCTCGCCCACTTCCGCCAGGTCGAGCAGGTAGCGCGCGGCGCCGATGCCCAGGCCCAGTTGGGCGACGCTGGCGCCGGCGCCGTTCTTCGCCGCCTGCATTTTTTCGAGCAGCTGCTCCTGGTAGGCGCGCAGGCGGCTGCGCCGGCTGGCCGAAGCGCCGCCCGCGTCGGCCGTCATGCGCTCACGCGCGCCGGCTGGCCGGCTGCCGGCGATGGCGATGCCAGCGCGGCGATGCTGGCCAGCAGCTGGTCGGGATCGACCGGCTTGACCAGGTAATCCTTCGCGCCCTGACGCATGCCCCAGATGCGGTCGGTTTCCTGGTTCTTGCTGCTGCAGATGATCACCGGCAGGCCGGCCAGGGCCGGGTCCTTGGCAATGGCGCGCGTCACCTGGAAGCCGTTGGTGCCGGGCATGACGACGTCCATCAGCACCAGATCCGGGCGCTCGGCGCGGATGCGCTCGAGCACGCCGTCGGCGTTGTCGGCGGTGCTGACGGTGTAGCCGTGCTTGACCAGGATGTCGGTCAGGTACATGCGCTCGGTGGGGGAATCGTCGACGATCAGGATCTTGTTAATGGCCACTTGTGGCTCCGGTCAATCAGGTAAATGAGCTTTGAATTCGGGATGATGCTACGGCTGCCCCGCGCCGGCGTGCTCGCGCACGGCGGCCAGCAGGCTGTCCTTGGTGAACGGCTTGGTAAGGTAGGCGCTGGCGCCGACCATCGCGCCGCGCGCGCGGTCGAACAGGCCGTCCTTGGACGACAGCATCAGCACCGGGGTCGTATTGAAACGCGCGCTCTTCTTGATCAGGGCGCAGGTCTGGTAACCGTCCAGGCGCGGCATCAGGATGTCGCAGAAAATCAGTGCCGGATGGCGGTCGTTGATCTTGGCGAGGGCGTCGAAACCGTCCTCGGCCAGCACTACTTCGTAGCCGGCCTGGGTCAGGAAGATTTCTGCGGAGCGGCGGATCGTGCTGCTGTCGTCGATCACCATGATGGTCAGCCCCGTGGATTGCGGCGATGTCGTCATTGTCGTATCACTTCGGCGGGAAAGCCTTGGAGTGTCACGATAGCACAGCGTATCTTTCTTGTGCGCAAAGTGTTGCTGAGAGTCAACCACTTTGTGAGACGGCACTGCGCAGGGCGCGCAATGCCGTTATCGAAGCGTCTAGATAGTAGACGTTCTTATATTGCCGTCATTTCAAAGTCGTCCTTGCGCGCGCCGCATTCCGGGCAAGTCCAGTTCATCGGCACGTCGGCCCAGCGCGTGCCGGGGGCGATGCCGTCGTCCGGCGCGCCGGCTTCCTCGTCGTAGACCCAACCGCAAATCAGGCACATCCAGGTCTGGTAAGGCGCCGTCGATTCAGTACTCACAGTATTGATCCTTGTATCTAGTAAAATGGTGAATCAGGTATCTTAATCTACCCGTCGTGCAAAACCAAACGTTCCCTCTCATCCTGAGTTTCGGCGTCTGCGATCCGGTCGGCGCGCTGGGCGTGCAAGCCGACGTGGCCGCATTCGCAGCGCTCGGCTGCCATGGCCTGTCGGCAATCTCCGGCATGATGGTGGCCGACAGCGCGCGCGTCGAGCACGTCTACGAGCTCGACAGCGACTGGATGGCCGAGCAAGCCCGCGCCCTGCTCGAAGACATGCCGATCGCCGCTTTCAAAGTGGGCGCCGTCGGCAGCGCGCTGCACCTGGCCGCCATTGCCGAGATCGTCTCGGACTATCCCGACGCGCCGTTGATCATCGACCCCTTCATGTCGGCCCTGCCCGACGCCGGCCTGGGCGACGAAGAAATGCTGTCGGCGCTGCGCTCGATCCTGGCGCCGCAAGCCACCGTGCTGATGCTGTCGCAGCCCGAACTGGGCCGCATGGCCGAGCTGTGGCGCGATGGCGACGGCCATGGCGACGACGTCCTGCTCGAGGACGTGGCCGAACTGACCTCGTCCGGCCTGCAGTACGTGCTGGTGACCGGCGCGCGCAATGTCGACGGCGCCTGCTCCAACCGCCTGTTCGATGCCGATGGCGAAGTCGCCCGGGTCGACTGGCAACACCTGCCCGGCCCCTTCATCGGCGCCGGCAACACGTATTCTGCTGCACTCACCGCCCTGATGGCGCGCGGCCTGGACGCCGCAACTGCCCTTGCCGTAGCCCAGGAATACACCACCGGCGCACTCGAACACGCCCAGCGTTTTGGCATGGGCAAGTTCATTCCGAATAAATTCTTCCGGCCGTAAGCGCATCGCCTGGCGGCATCGGTTCAACCCTTACTTCGTTACCATGACCACAGAACAAGCCACCTCCCAGAACGACATCCTGTTTGCCCGCGCCCAGCAGACCACGCCCGGCGGCGTGAATTCGCCGGTGCGCGCCTTCCGCTCGGTGGGCGGCACGCCGCGCTTCATCACGCGCGCCCAGGGCCCGTACTTCTGGGATGCCGACGGCAAGCGCTACATCGACTACATCGGCTCGTGGGGCCCGGCCATCCTCGGCCACGCCCGTCCTGAAGTCGTCAAGGCGGTGCAGGAAGCGGCCGCAAATGGCCTGTCGTTCGGCGCGCCGACCGAAGGCGAGATCGAGATCGCCGAAGAGATCTGCCGCCTGCTGCCGTCGATCGAGCAGGTGCGCCTGGTCTCGTCCGGCACCGAAGCGACCATGAGCGCACTGCGCCTGGCGCGCGGCGCCACCGGGCGCGACAAGATCGTCAAGTTCGAGGGCTGCTACCACGGCCACGCCGATTCGCTGCTGGTGAAAGCCGGCAGCGGGCTGCTGACCTTCGGTAACCCGACCTCGGCCGGCGTGCCGGAAGATTTTGTCAAGCACACCCTGGTGCTGGACTACAACAACGTCCCGCAGCTGGAAGACGCGTTCGCCTCGATGGGCGACACCATCGCCTGCGTGATCGTGGAGCCGGTGGCCGGCAACATGAACCTGATCCGCGCCACGCCGGAATTCCTGCAGCGCATGCGCGAGCTGTGCACGGAACATGGTGCGGTGCTGATCTTCGATGAAGTGATGTGCGGCTTCCGCGTCGGCCTGGGTGGCGCGCAAGAAATGTACGGCATCGCGCCGGACCTGACCGCGCTGGGCAAGGTGATCGGTGGCGGGATGCCGGTGGCGGCGTTCGGCGGTCGTGCCGAGCTGATGCAGAAGATGGCGCCGATCGGGCCGGTGTATCAGGCCGGCACGCTGTCGGGCAATCCGGTGGCGGTGGCGGCGGGGATGACCACGCTCAAGCTGATCCAGGAAGAAGGATTCTATGACAAGCTCTCAAGCCAGGCGGACAAGCTGGTCAAGGGGCTGACCGAGGCGGCGCGCGAAGCGGGGATTGCGTTCTGCGGCGATGCGGTGGGCGGAATGTTCGGGATGTATTTCTCGGAGACGGTGCCGGCCAGCTATGGGCAGATGATGGCGGGCGACAAGGAACGCTTCAACCGCTTCTTCCACGGGATGCTGGAAGAAGGCGTGTACTTCGCGCCGGCGATGTTTGAAGCGGGGTTTGTGTCGATCCAGCACGATGACGCGGTGATCGCCGAAACCGTCGAGGCGGCGCGCCGCGTGTTCAAACGCATCGGATAACACGTAGCGTGGACGGCTCCGCCGTCCACGCTACCGGTGCAACCGCCGTTTATTTAGGCGCTGTCACCGTAAGCTATTGATGGGTCTGATTGCGACACAAAACAATTGTTCAACGGTAGCAATGCGCTGACCGTCGAGCGCCCGACGCCAT
>Ga0265798_10000329_pt1 | contig 84803 bp, 73 predicted proteins | sample P3T30metagenome_FD_192430 | JGI IMG/M metagenome (GOLD analysis project Ga0265798, IMG submission 192430) | Plant litter microbial communities from East Loma Ridge, Irvine, California - P3 T30 | ecosystem: Environmental > Terrestrial > Plant litter > Unclassified | place: USA: California... | reverse complement strand
CGTAGCGCCGATGGTAGTGTGGGGTCTCCCCATGCGAGAGTAGGGAACTGCCAGGCATTAATTTAAGATCCTGCGGGATCATGACCTTCCGGTGACGCGGAAAGGGCGAAACACCTGAAGTCAGAAGTATTTTTCTGAAATCAGTACAGAATCGGTGGAGCGGTAGTTCAGTTGGTTAGAATACCTGCCTGTCACGCAGGGGGTCGCGGGTTCGAGCCCCGTCCGTTCCGCCACCCTTTTAGGGGCGTAGTTCAATTGGTAGAGCACCGGTCTCCAAAACCGGGTGTTGGGAGTTCGAGTCTCTCCGCCCCTGCCAAAATAAAAATAATCCTTTGCTCCGGCAAAGGATTTTTTTTGTCCTCAATAAACTCATCTCCCAGCTTTCAGGCGCAGAATTAATGAGCGCTCGCTCATCAACATTCTGATTTTCTCACCCAAAACGCCAATATCTGGCCCGTACTTGCTAAATAGTGCCGGTAAAATAAACGAAAAACGGCCACTAAATGGCCGTTACAGATGATTATTGTGGTCAATTTACTGCATATTCACCGGGAACTTGAGCAGTTGACGGATATGCGCTTGCTGATCGCTGTTCTGCAACCACACGGCATATAGCGGCCTTACCGCCACTGGCGTATCGGGAATGATGGTCAGATCCGGGTATTCGCTGTGCCAGATATCCGGTAAAAAGGCGCATGCGCCAGTGGTATGAAGCAGTTGTCGGGTTAAATGAGCCGACGTTGTGGTCAGCACCGGCACATCATCTGCACCGGCCAGATAGCTTTCATGCTGATGAAAATCTGCGCCCCACTCCAGCTTAATGTAGTCATATTTCTCGCGTTTATCCGATTTTCTCGACCGGTACAGCGTTAACGAGATATGCCCGATTTGCTCACTGGTTAATTCATCCATCTTAGGTGCCTCAGTGGTGATCAGCAGATCCAGCTGACGCTCATGAAGCTGCTTTACTAATAAATGACGCTGAGCAACGCGAGCCTCAAGGTGCAGGCTTTCCCGGTTCTCGTAGAGCGTCTGAAGCCACGGCGTAAGGTAAGCCTCCCACAGCGATGCACTGGCTCCAATAGAAAGCTCATGATGCTGCTGCGTGTGTGAGACCTCCTTTTTTGCCATTATCCACGTACTCATCAGGCTCTCGGCGTAAGGCAACAGGCGTTCACCGGCGGAAGTCAGCCGTATATTGTTACGATGACGGGTAAAAAGGTTCACTCCCAGCTGATTTTCAAGCTGCCTGATGCGAAAACTGACGGCAGATTGAGTGAGATAGAGCGCTTCAGCGGCACGTCCAAAGTGGCGGGTTCTGCTCACTTCCAGAAAGGTCTTCAATAATTCCGTATCCACATCCATCTCCTAAAAAACATTTGTCGTTATGATTTAAATGTTTTGTTTTACACTCTGTCAAGCCTATCTAATACTCCGCGCCATAAATAGCACGGCCATAAAAGAGTCAGGAGCGTGTAAAATGGCGGAAAGCTTCGCAACAACGAATCGTTTTTTTGATAACAAACATTACCCTCGCGGATTCTCGCGTCATGGTGATTTCACCATCAAAGAAGCCCAACTTCTTGAGCGTTATGGTTACGCTTTTAATGAGCTGGATCTGGCAAAGCGTGAGCCTGTGACGGAAGAAGAGCGTCTGTTCATCGAAGTGTGTCGCGGTATTCGCGAACCACAGAGTGAAGCAGAACGGGTCTGGTCAAAGTATATGACACGTATCAAACGTCCAAAGCGTTTTCATACGCTTTCTGGTGGCAAGCCACAGATGGAAGGTGTTGAAGACTATACGGATAGCGATGATTAAGCAAAAAGGGGCTGCGGCCCCTTTTTCTATTCCAGGCTCTTTTGCAAGTGAATGAGTAATCTGTCAATCCCCCGATAACTTAACGCTTCATGCAAATGCGCGCGCCGGATATCTTCTTGCTGTGCCAGATCCGCTATCGTTCGGGCCACTTTAAGAATGCGTTGCCAGGCCCTCACAGATAATCCCAGTTGGTTAAGCACCTCCTCCAGCCACTCCGCATCCTTAGTACTTATCTTACAGTCACGCAGGATCTCCTGAGGCGTCAGCATCGTATTGATTTTGTCGGCGCGATTAATCTGGCGCACACGGGCTGCCAGCACTCTTTCCCGGACGGTTTGGCTGCTCTCGCAGGCTTTACTCTGTTGGCTTAGCGAGCCGGCAGGAAGGAGAGGGACCTCCAGAGACAGGTCAAACCTGTCCAGGAAGGGGCCGGAAAGCTTATTAAGATAGCGAAGGGTCTGTTGTGGGGTGCTGCGATTATGTGTGCCCTGATAATGACCTGTCGGACTGGGGTTCATTGCGGCTATCAGCTGAAAGCGGGCGGGATAGGTTACCCTGGCCCGCGCACGTGAAAGGGAAATCTCCCCGGATTCCAGCGGCTCCCTGAGTGCCTCCAGCGTTTTGCGATCAAATTCTGGTAATTCATCCAGAAACAGCACGCCGTTATGGGCCAGAGAGATTTCGCCGGGTTTTGGTATGGCGCCGCCGCCAACCAGAGCATAACGTGATGAAGTGTGATGAGGCGCCCGGAAAGGCCGCTGACGCCATTGTTTATGCATCATGCCGCTACTGACCAGGCTGGCAATGGCCGCGCTCTCCAGGGCCTCTTTATCGCTTAATGGCGGCATCAGGCCATTGAGCCGGGTGGCCAGCATGGTTTTTCCTGTGCCAGGAGGGCCTGCAAGCAGAAGGTTATGGCCTCCTGCGGCACAAATCTCTAACGCCCGCTTTGCCTGCTGCTGTCCAACAATCTCATTCAGATCCCCGCCCCGCCAGGGGGCCGCAGTGCGCTCACAACGGGCGACTTTAAGCTCGATCTCTCCTGCTAAAAAGTGGCAGATATCAAGGAGATGATGACTGAGCAAGCTCGTACCATTTTGGATCAGGCCTGCCTCGTCCAGATTATCCGTAGAGAGGATTAACTGTCGCTGCGCCTGAGTGGCTGCCAGCGCAGCAGGGATCGCCCCCTGAACGCCCCGCAGAGCGCCTGTTAAAGCTAACTCGCCCAGGAATTCAAACTGTGACAGTTTAGCTACAGGGATCTGCTCTGAGGCCGCCAGAATGGCTATCGCGATAGGGAGATCGTATCTGCCGCCCTCTTTAGGCAGATCGGCCGGGGCAAGATTGACGGTAATCCGCTTTGCCGGAAAGGTGAAACCACAATTAATGATCGCACTGCGCACCCGATCGCGTGCCTCTTTGACGGTGGTTTCTGGGAGTCCTACCAGTGAAAGCGCGGGCAGTCCGTTACTGATATGGACTTCAACAGAGACCAGGGGGGCTGTAATTCCGAGAGCGGCCCGGGTATAGGCGACAGATAGCGACATAAATCCTCCTTGTTTGCTCCAGCCTCTTCCCTCCGCGGGTTATTTTCCAGATGAGATAGTGATTCTGCCGAGCCAGCCCGCATACTTTTGCGCCAGCACTACAAGATTGATACAAAAGGTAAGAGCCTTATTCCTGTAATGAGAAGCGCTTTTTTTGTACGCTTTTTGTTACGACAAGGGCGTAATGAATATTTTTCACTATTTGTCTTATTGACTGAATAACCTTTGTTTTTATGCTTTTTGCGAAGTCAGCAATAAAATTAAATGGTGAAAAAAGTTGAATTCATCTCGCTAACTGTGATAACTCTGTAGGCATTACTTCGAATTAGCGAATATACCGAATACAAATGAAAGCCCTTCTACGAGTCATTAGCCTGGTCCTTCTTAACGTCGTCGTGATTATTATCACGCCGTGCGGGGCTACGCTCGGAGAAAGAAAGGCTTAAAAATCAAGCCTGATTTCAGAAGAACCCCCGCACCGAAAGGTCCGGGGGTTTTTTTTTGGCAGGTTATCAACGACAGAGGAACAGAAGATGAACAGTAGAATAAAATGCTGTTGTTCCAGGCTGAAGGCGGGGAAATAACTATGAATGGTGCTCAGTGGGTGGTTCAGGCGTTGCGTACGCAGGGTGTCGAGACTGTTTTCGGCTATCCGGGTGGGGCGATCATGCCTGTCTATGATGCGCTCTATGACGGAGGCGTCGAACACCTACTCTGCCGCCATGAGCAGGGCGCAGCAATGGCCGCCATCGGCTACGCGCGTTCTACCGGAAAAGTGGGCGTTTGCATTGCTACCTCTGGCCCCGGTGCCACCAACCTGATCACTGGCCTGGCTGATGCCATGATGGATTCCGTTCCTGTTGTTGCAATCACCGGCCAGGTCTCTTCTGCATTTATCGGGACGGATGCATTCCAGGAAATCGATGTACTGGGTATGTCACTCTCCTGTACCAAACACAGCTTTCTGGTCGAAACGCTGGAGGAACTTCCGGAAGTGATGGCTGAAGCTTTTGCCATTGCTCAGTCGGGCCGCCCCGGCCCGGTACTGATCGACATTCCTAAAGATATCCAGTTAGCTGTTGGCGAATTCACGGCACATCTGATGCCGGTAGAAGCCGAAGCTGACCATCCCCATCAGGCGTTGCAGCAGGCACGTGCGCTGCTGGCTCAGGCGAAAAAGCCAATTCTGTATGTCGGCGGCGGCGTGGGAATGGCGGGGGCGGTTGAAGCGTTGCGAGCGTTCGCTAAAGAGACCGGTATTCCCTGCGTGGCAACTCTTAAAGGTCTGGGTACGCCGGATGAACAAGATCCCTGTTATCTGGGTATGTTGGGCATGCATGGCACTAAAGCCGCAAACTATGCAGTCCAACAGTGCGACCTGCTGATCGCTGTAGGGGCACGCTTTGATGACCGTGTTACCGGAAAACTGAATACCTTTGCGCCTGAAGCCAGCGTGATTCACATGGATATCGACCCGGCTGAAATGAATAAACTGCGTCAGGCACATGTTGCCCTGCAAGGCGACTTAAATAAAATGCTGCCGGATTTGTATCAGCCGGTAGAGATCGCTGCCTGGCGTCAGCACGTCCAGCAGCTGAAAGCGGAAAATGGCTGGCGTTACGACCATCCCGGCGAAGCTATTTTCGCGCCGCTGTTCCTGAAACAGTTATCGGATCGTAAGCCAGCCAGCGCAGTAGTTACCACAGATGTTGGTCAGCACCAGATGTGGGCAGCCCAGCATATGAGCTTTAACCGCCCGGAAAACTTCATCACCTCCAGCGGATTAGGCACGATGGGTTTTGGTCTGCCAGCCGCAGTGGGTGCACAGGTAGCCCGCCCTGAAGATACGGTAATTTGCGTCTCGGGCGACGGCTCCTTCATGATGAACGTGCAGGAGCTGGGAACCCTTAAACGCAAGCAGCTGCCGGTAAAAATTGTGCTGATCGATAACCAGCGTTTGGGAATGGTTCGCCAGTGGCAGCAGTTGTTCTTCTCTGAACGCTACAGTGAAACCAATCTCTCTGATAATCCCGATTTCCTCACCCTGGCCAGCGCTTTCAATATTCCCGGCCAGCGCATTACCCGTAAAGATCAGGTCGAAGCCGCACTAGACGCTTTGCTGCAAAGTGAAGGGCCATACATGCTCCACGTCGCGATTGACGAGCATGAGAACGTCTGGCCACTGGTGCCGCCGGGTGCCAGCAACGAAAATATGATGGAGAAAACCTCATGATGCAGCATCAATTGTCTATCGAAGCCCGTTTCAGACCCGAAATACTGGAGCGTATATTACGCGTCGTGCGCCACCGTGGTTTTCAGGTCTGCGCCATGAACATGGCGACAGGAAGCAACGCCGACAACATTAATATTGAAATGACCGTTGCCAGTCAGCGTCCAGTCGATTTACTGTCAACACAATTAAACAAGCTGATGGATGTCGCGTACGTCCAGATCCAACAACAGACAACACAACAAATCCGCGCCTGAGCGCGAAAGGAAATAAGAATGACGAAGAAAGCTGACTTTATCTGGTTCAATGGCGAGATGGTTAAGTGGGAAGACGCGAAAGTCAGCGTGATGTCCCATGCACTGCACTACGGTACGTCTGTCTTTGAAGGCGTCCGCTGCTACGACTCGCACAAAGGCCCGGTAGTCTTCCGCCATCGTGAGCACATGCAGCGCCTGCATGATTCTGCCAAGATTTACCGTTTCCCTGTCAGCCAGAGCGTCGACGAACTGATGGAAGCGTGCCGCGAAGTTCTGCGCGTGAATAAACTTAAAAGCGCTTATATCCGTCCGCTGGTATTTGTCGGGGATGTCGGCCTGGGCGTTAACCCACCAGAAGGTTTCAGCACTGATGTGATCATCGCTGCCTTCCCATGGGGCGCCTATCTGGGTGCAGAAGCCCTGGAGCAAGGTATTGATGCGATGGTTTCCTCCTGGAACCGCGTAGCGCCAAACACTATCCCAACCGCGGCGAAGGCGGGGGGCAACTACCTCTCCTCTCTGTTGGTCGGTAGCGAAGCGCGTCGTCACGGCTATCAGGAAGGTATCGCCCTGGATACTCAGGGTTACATCTCTGAAGGCGCGGGTGAAAACCTGTTCGAGGTGAAGGATGGTATTCTCTTTACCCCACCATTCACCTCTTCTGCGCTGCCGGGGATCACCCGTGATGCCATCATCAAGCTGGCAAAAGATATGGGTATTGAAGTTCGCGAGCAGGTGCTGTCGCGCGAATCACTCTATCTGGCGGATGAAGTCTTTATGTCGGGTACTGCTGCTGAAATCACCCCTGTCCGTAGCGTTGACGGTATTCAGGTGGGTGAAGGCAAGCGTGGCCCGGTTACCGCACGTATTCAGTCTGCGTTCTTTGGCCTGTTCACCGGCGAAACGGAAGACAAATGGGGCTGGCTGGATTCAGTTAACCCATAATAAAAAATACCTGAGCGGGCGTCGTATAGCGCCCGCGCACTATCTGATTCTGGAGTATGAGCATGCCTAAGTTACGTTCCGCAACCACCACCCATGGCCGCAATATGGCCGGCGCCCGTGCCTTATGGCGCGCAACCGGAATGACCGATGACGATTTCGGCAAGCCAATCATTGCGGTAGTTAACTCCTTTACCCAGTTTGTCCCTGGCCACGTTCACCTGCGTGATATGGGTAAGCTGGTTGCCGAGCAGATTGAAGCTTCCGGCGGCGTGGCAAAAGAGTTCAACACCATTGCGGTGGATGATGGGATCGCGATGGGTCATGGCGGCATGCTTTACTCCCTGCCGTCGCGTGAACTGATCGCAGACTCCGTCGAGTACATGGTAAATGCCCACTGTGCTGATGCCATGGTCTGTATTTCCAACTGCGACAAAATCACGCCGGGAATGCTGATGGCTTCCCTGCGTCTGAATATTCCGGTGATCTTCGTCTCCGGCGGCCCGATGGAAGCGGGTAAAACCAAGCTCTCTGACAAAATCATTAAGCTGGACCTGGTTGACGCGATGATTCAGGGTGCAAACCCTAACGTCAGCGATGCGGATAGCGAGCAGATTGAACGCTCAGCCTGCCCAACCTGTGGCTCCTGTTCTGGCATGTTTACCGCTAACTCGATGAACTGTCTGACCGAAGCGCTGGGCCTTTCGCAACCGGGCAACGGCTCGCTGCTGGCTACCCATGCAGACCGTAAAGAGCTGTTCCTGAATGCTGGCAAGCGCATCGTCGAACTGACTAAACGTTATTACCAGCAGGATGATGAAACGGCTCTGCCACGTAACATCGCTAATAAAGCCGCTTTTGAGAACGCCATGACGCTGGATATCGCCATGGGAGGTTCCACGAATACCGTTCTGCACCTGCTGGCTGCTGCGCTGGAAGGCGATATCGACTTCAATATGTCCGATATCGATCGCCTGTCACGTAAGGTGCCACACCTGTGTAAAGTGGCGCCAAGCACACCGAAATATCATATGGAAGACGTACACCGCGCTGGTGGCGTGTTCGGCATTCTGGGCGAACTGAGCCGTGCCGGACTGATGAATCAGGACGTGCGTAACGTGCTGGGCCTCAGCTTGCAGGAAACGCTGGATCAGTACGACATCATGCTGACCAAAAATGAAGATGTGAAAAAGATGTTCCGGGCTGGCCCTGCGGGCATCCGTACCACGCAGGCCTTCTCGCAGGACTGCCGCTGGGAGACACTGGATGATGACCGTCAGGAAGGCTGTATTCGCTCGCGTGAATTCGCTTTCAGTCAGGATGGTGGTCTGGCGGTGCTGTACGGCAACATGGCGGAAGATGGCTGTATTGTTAAAACCGCTGGCGTGGAGAAAGAGAGCCACACCTTCCGTGGTCCGGCCAAAGTTTACGAAAGCCAGGATGATGCCGTAGCCGCAATCCTGGGCGGCAAGGTCGTTGCCGGTGATGTAGTGGTTATCCGCTATGAAGGGCCTAAAGGCGGGCCAGGCATGCAGGAAATGCTCTACCCAACCACCTATCTGAAATCTATGGGGCTGGGTAAAAGCTGTGCGCTGATCACCGATGGCCGCTTCTCGGGCGGGACTTCCGGGCTTTCCATCGGCCACGTTTCACCCGAAGCTGGTAGCGGCGGCACTATAGCGCTGGTGAAAGATGGCGACATCATCGACATCGATATCCCTAACCGCGGCATCAAGCTGGAGGTGCCGGACAATGAGCTGCACGCCCGCCGTGAAGAGGAAGAGGCCCGTGGTAGCGAGGCTTACACGCCACACGGTCGTGAACGTGAAGTCTCTTATGCTCTGCGTGCTTATGCCTTACTGGCGACCAGCGCAGACAAAGGTGCGGTACGTGACAAGAGCAAGCTGGGAGGCTGACAATTATGGCTGAGTCTCAACCGCTACCCGCCGAGCCTTGCGGCGCGGAGTATCTGCGGGCGGTTCTCCGCTCGCCGGTCTACGAAGTGGCGCAGGTTACGCCGTTGCAAAAGATGGAGAAGATCTCTTCCCGTCTGGGCAACACCATTTTAGTCAAGCGTGAGGATCGCCAGCCGGTGCACAGCTTTAAGCTGCGTGGCGCTTACGCGATGATCTCAACGCTGAATGAAGAGCAGAAAGCGCGTGGAGTGATTACCGCTTCCGCGGGTAACCATGCTCAGGGCGTGGCGCTTTCAGCAACGCGGTTAGGCATTAAATCGCTGATCGTGATGCCAGTGGCGACTGCCGATATCAAAGTGGATGCGGTCAGGGCATTTGGCGGTGAGACCTTCCTTTTTGGGGCCAATTTCGATGAAGCCAAAGCCAAAGCGATCGAACTGGCGGAGCTAAAAGGCTACACCTTTGTGCCGCCTTTTGATCATCCGATGGTGATAGCCGGGCAGGGTACGCTGGCGATGGAGCTGTTGCAGCAGGATGCCCATCTTGATCGGGTATTTGTTCCCGTGGGCGGTGGCGGCCTGGCAGCTGGTGTTGCCGTGCTGATCAAACAGCTGATGCCGCAGATCAAAGTGATCGCGGTGGAAGCTGAAGATTCCGCCTGCCTGAAAGCGGCGCTGGATGCGGGGCATCCCGTCGATCTGCCGCGCGTCGGGCTGTTTGCTGAAGGCGTGGCGGTGAAGCGCATCGGCAACGAAACCTTCCGCCTGTGCCAGGAATATCTGGATGACATCATCACAGTGGACAGCGATGCTATCTGTGCGGCGATGAAGGATCTGTTTGAGGATGTCCGGGCAGTGGCAGAACCTTCGGGTGCGCTGGCGCTGGCAGGGATGAAAAAATATATTCAGCAGCACCAGATTCAGGGAGAGCGCCTGGCGCACGTGCTTTCAGGGGCGAACGTAAACTTTCACGGTTTACGCTACGTCTCTGAACGTTGCGAGCTGGGAGAACAACGAGAGGCGCTGCTGGCCGTCACTATTCCAGAGCAGAAAGGCAGTTTCCTGAAATTTTGTCAGCTGCTGGGCGGCCGTTCTGTCACCGAGTTCAACTACCGTTACGCCAATGCTGATAACGCCTGCATTTTTGTCGGTGTGCGTCTGACGCGTGGTCTGGAAGAGCGGGGCGAAATTTTGTCGCTGCTGGATGAGGGCGGTTATAAAGTTGTTGACCTCTCTGATGATGAAATGGCCAAGCTGCACGTGCGTTATATGGTGGGTGGTCGTCCTTCCAAGCCGCTGCGTGAACGCCTGTTCAGCTTTGAGTTCCCTGAAGCGCCGGGTGCGCTGCTGCGCTTCCTGCAAACGCTCGGCACGCACTGGAACATTTCCCTGTTCCACTATCGCAGCCACGGCACCGACTATGGCCGGGTGCTGGCAGGCTTTGAGCTGAGCGAGAGCGAACCGCAGTTTGAGGAGCATTTGCAGGCGCTGGGTTACGATTTTCATGACGAAACTCATAACCCGGCGTTCAGTTTCTTCCTGGCGGGTTAGCTACATTAGCGACCAGAACGCATCAATAAGCGGCTCATTGAGCCGCTTTTTTTGTACGCAAACGCCAAGCTCAAACGGGGCGACCATCTCCACGTTATCCAGTTCAAGGATACGGTTGCGAATCGGTTCCGGGCTGTTCTCCAGCACCACATCCGGCAGCAGGGCAATGCCACACCCTAACGCCACCATCGACACTATCGCTTCATGGCCCGACACCGTGGCGTATATCAGCGGATTCGGGATACGCCGACGGCGGAACCAGAGATCGATGCGCTGTCGGGCAGGCCCCTGATCCGGCAGGATAAAGGGGATCTCTGACCAGTCCGGTTCCGGCTGGGTAGCCTGAGTGCGAACGGGACAAGGCAGAGCCGGGGCGATCAGAACAAGCGGGATCAGCCCAATCGGCGTAAAACCTATACTGGCAGGAAGCGTTTCCGGCCTGCCGGCAATAGCAATATCAGCTTCGGCGCTCTGAACCTTTTCCACTGCATCGGCGGCGTCGCCTGTGGTCAGTTTGATCTCAACCAGCGGATGCTCAGCACGAAACCGGTCAAGAATGGGCGGCAAATGGCTGTAAGCCGCCGTCACCGAACAGAACAGGCGCAGTTCCCCACTGAGCGAGGGGCCGTTCTGGCCTATTGAATGGAGCAGCTGCTGGTATTGCAAAAGCGTGTGCTGTGCGAACAGGCGAAGCTGATCCCCGGCATCGGTCAGCGTGACTGTGCGGTTGTCACGCAGGAATAACGCCTGGCCCAGATCCTCTTCAAGGCGCTGTATCTGGCGCGAAAGCGTGGAAGGGCTGACATGCATTGCTCGCGCGCTGCGGCCGAAGTGGCGGCTTTCGGCCAGGTGAAGGAACAGTTTCAGGTCACGTAAATCCATGCGCTACAGGCCTCATTTTTGCGTTGCAGTTCTTGCAATATCACGTTGTTAATATATCAATTTAAGCAATGCATTTCCTGTCATATGATAGGAATTATTCAGGGTGAGCAGCGTTGTGACTCATCACCAGATAAAAGACCGACCCAACCCTATACGGAGTTTCCATGGCTAACTATTTCAATACTTTGAACCTGCGCAATCAGCTGGCGCAATTAGGTAAATGTCGCTTCATGTCACGTGAAGAATTTGCTGACGAAGCAAGCTACCTGAAAGGGAAAAAAGTCGTCATCGTTGGTTGTGGTGCTCAGGGCCTGAACCAGGGCCTTAACATGCGCGACTCCGGTCTGGATATCGCTTATGCCCTGCGCGCTGAAGCCATCGCTGAAAAACGCGCTTCATGGCGTAAAGCCACTGAAAATGGTTTCAAAGTAGGAACTTATGAAGAGCTGATCCCGCAGGCCGATCTGGTGGTTAACCTGACGCCGGACAAGCAGCACTCCGCCGTGGTGCAGGCGGTTCAGCCGCTGATGAAAGAGGGCGCAGCGCTGGGTTACTCTCACGGCTTTAACATCGTTGAAGTGGGCGAGCAGGTTCGTAAAGATATCACCGTGGTCATGGTTGCGCCGAAATGTCCTGGCACCGAAGTACGTGAAGAGTACAAACGTGGCTTCGGCGTGCCAACGCTGATTGCGGTTCACCCGGAAAACGATCCAAAAGGCGAAGGCATGGCGATTGCCAAAGCCTGGGCCGCGGCGACCGGTGGTCATCGTGCTGGCGTGCTGGAATCTTCCTTCGTGGCAGAAGTGAAATCTGACCTGATGGGTGAGCAGACCATCCTCTGCGGCATGTTGCAGGCCGGTTCTCTGCTCTGCTTCGACAAGCTGGTAGCGGAAGGGACCGACCCCGCTTATGCCGAGAAACTGATCCAGTTCGGCTGGGAAACTGTGACCGAAGCGCTGAAGCAGGGCGGCATTACTCTGATGATGGATCGCCTCTCTAATCCGGCGAAAGTTCGTGCGTATGCCCTCTCCGAGCAGCTGAAAACCATTATGGCACCGCTGTTCCAGAAGCATATGGATGACATCATCTCCGGTGAATTCTCCTCCGGCATGATGGCTGACTGGGCAAATGATGATAAAAAACTGCTGGGCTGGCGTGAAGAGACCGGTAAAACCGCCTTCGAAACGGCACCGCAGTTTGAAGGTAAAATTGCCGAGCAGGATTACTTCGATGAAGGCGTAGTGATGATAGCCATGGTGAAAGCGGGCGTTGAGCTGGCGTTTGAAACCATGGTGGCTGCGGGCATCATTGAAGAGTCTGCTTACTACGAATCACTGCACGAGCTGCCGCTGATTGCGAACACCATCGCCCGTAAGCGTCTGTATGAGATGAACGTGGTTATCTCCGACACCGCTGAATATGGTAACTACCTCTTCTCTTACGCGGCAGTTCCGCTGCTGAAAGAGTTTATGACCACCTTGCAGCCGGGCGATTTGGGCAAAGAAAAGGCATCTTCAACCGCCATCGACAACGCGCAGCTGCGTGACGTCAATGAAGCGATTCGCCATCACCCAATTGAAGCTGTTGGCCGTAAACTGCGTGGCTACATGACCGACATGAAGCGTATCGCTGTAGCAGGCTGATAACAGCGTGTCCGGCCTGAAATAAAAAAAGAGCGGAATTCCGCTCTTTTTTTTCGTCTGCGCACTACTGCTAGTTGCGGTACAACACTTTAATCACGTGATAACCGAACTGGGTATGCAGCGGGCCGTAAGGCACCAGAAGCGGGCAGGAGAACACCACTTTATCGAAAGCGGGTACCATTGCGCCCTGCTTGAATTCACCTAAGTGGCCGCCTTTTTTACCCGAAGGGCAGGTGGAGTGCTTTTTAGCCAGTTTCTCGAAATCTGCGCCCTGTTCCAGCTGAGCCAGAATCTCCTGCGCCTGTTTCTCTTCCTTTACAAGGATATGGAGTGCTGCTGCGGTTTTTGCCATGATCGTACCTTGAGTCGTATGGATGCTGCTGGCTATACTACCACGCTGAATTTCTCTTTCCTTCTGTCATTTCATCGAGCGACTTCCCTATGCGTCTGAATCCTGGCCAACAACATGCCGTCGAATTTGTTACCGGACCCTGTCTGGTACTGGCCGGTGCGGGGTCGGGCAAAACGCGCGTGATCACCAATAAAATAGCGCACCTGATCCGCGAATGCGGTTACCAGGCCCGGCATATTGCTGCGGTAACCTTTACCAATAAAGCCTCGCGAGAGATGAAAGAGCGCGTGGCGCAAACGCTGGGGCGCAAAGAAGCGCGTGGGTTAATGATTTCAACCTTCCATACGCTGGGGCTGGAGATCATTAAACGTGAATATGCTGCTCTGGGAATGAAATCCAACTTCTCGCTGTTTGACGACCAGGATCAGCTGGCGCTGCTGAAAGATCTGACCGAAGAGTGGCTGGAAAACGATAAAAATCTGCTGCAACAGCTGATTTCAACGATCTCTAACTGGAAAAACGATCTGATGGATCCAGGCCGTGCGGCGGCAGGCGCCCAGTCGGAAAGAGATAAACTCTTTGCTCATTGCTACGGGCTGTATGACAAACACCTCAAGTCCTGCAACGTGCTCGACTTCGATGACCTCATTCTGCTGCCCACGCTGCTTTTCCAGCGCAACCTGGAGGTGCGGGAACGGTGGCAGCAGCGCATTCGTTACCTGCTGGTGGATGAATATCAGGACACCAACACCAGCCAGTACGAGCTGGTGAAACTGCTGGTGGGTTCTCGTGCCCGCTTTACCGTGGTAGGAGATGACGATCAGTCCATCTACTCCTGGCGCGGCGCGCGGCCGCAAAATCTTGTGCTGCTAAAAGAAGATTTTCCCGCTTTGCAGGTGATCAAGCTTGAGCAGAATTACCGCTCATCTGAGCGCATTCTGAAAGCGGCAAATATCCTGATTGCCAATAACCCACATGTATTTGAGAAGCGGCTTTTTTCCGAACTGGGTTACGGCGCTGAGCTGAAAGTGGTGACGGCAAATCATGAGGATCACGAAGCCGAGAGGGTGATCGGCGAGCTGATAGCGCATCACTTTATTAACAAGACCCAGTACAAGGATTACGCCATTCTTTATCGCGGCAATCACCAGTCGCGGGTTTTTGAAAAAATGCTGATGCAGAACCGCATTCCTTATCGCATCTCCGGGGGAACCTCGTTCTTCTCCAGACCGGAAATCAAGGATCTGCTGGCCTATCTGCGCATTCTTACCAACCCTAATGATGACAGCGCTTTTATGCGCATTGTGAACACCCCCAGGCGCGAGATTGGTCCGGCGACACTTCAGAAGCTGGGCGAGTGGGCCATGCAGCGCAATAAAAGCCTGTTCACGGCCAGTTTTGATATGGGGCTGGGCCAGACGCTTTCCGGTCGCGGCCTGGAATCTCTCCAGCGTTTTACCTTCTGGCTTCAGGAGGTGGCTCAGCTGGCCGAGCGTGAGCCGGTGGCAGCAGTACGGGATCTGATCCGTGGCGTTGATTATGAGAGCTGGCTGTTTGAAACCTCTGCCAGCCCCAAAGCGGCTGAAATGCGCATGAAGAACGTCAACACGCTGTTCCAGTGGATGACGGAGATGCTGGAAGGCAGCGATATTGATGAGCCGATGACGCTGACTCAGGTGGTAACACGCTTTACGCTGCGCGACATGATGGAGCGCGGGGAAAGCGAGGAAGACGCGGATCAGGTTCAGCTGATGACGCTGCACGCCTCGAAAGGGCTGGAGTTCCCCTATGTCTATCTTGTCGGCATGGAAGAAGGCTTGCTGCCGCATCAGAGCAGTATTGATGAGAATAACGTGGAAGAAGAGCGCAGGCTGGCTTACGTGGGCATTACCCGCGCGCGTAAAGAGCTGACGTTTTCTCTGTGCCGTGAGCGCCGTCAGTATGGTGAGGTGATCCGTCCTGAGCCGAGCCGTTTCCTGCTGGAACTGCCGCAGGATGATTTAAAATGGGAAAGCGAGCGCAAGGTCGTGAGCGCCGAAGAGCGGATGCAGACAGGGCAGAGCCGCGTGGCTAACCTGAAGGCGATGCTGGAAAAGGCGAAAAGCAGATAAGCACGCTGGTTTTGCGCAGAATAAAAAAGGGCCAGAGGCCCTTTTTTACTGGCTGCTGTCAGCCCTTGTCACCAGAAGGGCTTTACAGCCCTCAGACGCTTCAGCCAACGGTCAGCGACCAGTGCACATAGCTCTGCCAGTGGCACTCCTGATCCAGCAACTCGGCCCTCAGCGGATGCGCCTCCAGCCAGCCAGCCGGTAACGTCACATGTAACGCATCCTCATCCGCATGCAGCCGCACTGCGGGCAGAGTGTCATCCCGCCTGCGGCTTGAGAAAATAATGGCCAGCCGCAGCAATCGGCACAGCCTTTCCGCCATACGCGGAGGAACGGCATTTTGCTGGCTGAGTAGCGCCAGATCGATGCTGTTCACCTGATTTTGCAGCAGAGTTGCCAGGAGTTTTTTCTGCGCGGGGGTAAAGCCAGGAAGATCGAGATGACGAATTAAATAGGCGGCATGCTGGGGTGCCTGTTTGAAGTCCACGCTAAGCCCAATTTCATGCATCAGGCAGGCGCTGTCCAGCAGCTCGCGACATCGCTCATCCAGCTTCCAGCTCTGGCTCACCTGACGGACAAAACTCTCTGCGAGCAGACGAACACGATCGGCCTGTTCAGCATCGATATTAAAACGGCGCTGGATATTGTGCAGCGTGCGGTTGCGGATATCCCGATCCACCGGCAGATGCAGCATGCCGTAGACCAGCCCTTCACGCAGCGCGCCGCCTGCCAGCGTCATACTGCTGATATTCAGTTCGGTGAAAATGGCAATCAGAATGGACAAACCGCTGGGGAAAACCAGCGCCCGCTCCAGCGTCAGCCCTTCGATCTCCAGTTCTTCCAGTTTGCCGCACTGAATGGCACGCTGCTTGAGCTGTTGCAATTTACTCAGGGTGATACGTTCATCCATGCCCTGAGCCATCATGATCTCCTGCAACGCCTGCACCGTGCCGGAAGCGCCGACGCAAACCTGCCAGCCCTGCTCACGCAACTGCGCAGCGATTGGCTGAATCATCATCCGGGCGGCCTGTTCAGCCTGTTCGAAATTCTCTTTTCCCAGATGACGATCGCCAAAATAGCGTTCCAGCCAGGTGACACAGCCCATCGACAGGCTGAAAAGAGAGGTAGTTTGCGAACCGCTGCCGGTCACCAGTTCTGTGCTGCCGCCACCAATATCGACGACCAGCCTTTTATCTGAGCCACCGGTGGTGTGCGCCACACCCTGATAAATCAGCCGGGCTTCTTCTTCACCGCTGATAACATTGATGGCAGAGCCAAGAATTTGCTGAGCAGTTTGCAGGAAGGTGCCAGCATTCGCAGCGAGCCTGAGCGTGGCGGTAGCAACAACGCGAATTTGTTCTGCGGGAATATCCTGCAACTGCTCTGAGAACAGCCGCAGGCATTGCCAGCCTCGCTCCATCGCCTCATCAGAGAGATGGCTTTCGCTATCGAGGCCAGCTGCCAGCCGCACTTTGCGCTTGATGCGCGCCACGGTCTGGATGGTGCCGGCAACTTCGCGCACCACCAACATATGAAAACTGTTCGATCCCAGATCGATAGCAGCATAGAGTGATGACGCGCTCAGCATGGCAGCCTTAACCTGAACGCTTGCGGTTATTATTGCGTGGCGCACTGCTACGGCGATTGTTGTTGCCGCCGCGACGTGGGCCATTGCCAGAGCGACTACGGGTTAACCGTTTCGCTGGCGGTAAGTCACTCATCAGCGCATCGCTGTTGTAACGGCTTACGGTAATGCTGTGACCGATATACTCTTCGATAGCGGGCAGATTCAGCGCGTACTCTTCACAGGCCAGGCTGATTGAGTGCCCGTTGGCGCCAGCACGTCCGGTACGACCAATACGGTGAACGTAATCTTCACGATCGTCCGGTAAGTCATAGTTAAAGACGTGCGTCACGGCTGGAATATGCAGTCCACGGGCGGCAACGTCAGTCGCGACCAGGATATCCAAATCCCCTTTAGTGAAGTCGTCCAGAATACGCAGACGCTTTTTCTGTGCCACATCACCGGTCAACAGGCCAACACGGTGACCATCCGCAGCCAGATGGCCCCAGATATCTTCACAACGATGTTTGGTGTTGGCGAAGATAATGGCGCGATCCGGCCACTCTTCTTCCAGCAAGGTTTGCAGAAGACGCATTTTTTCTTCATTAGAAGGGTAGAACAGCTCTTCTTTGATGCGGTGCCCGGTTTTCTGCTCCGGCTCCACTTCCACATATTCGGCATTGTTCATGTTTTCAAAGGCCAGTTCACGAACCCGGAAAGAGAGCGTGGCGGAGAAAAGCATGTTTAAACGCTGGTTTGCTGCCGGCATACGGCGGAACAGCCAGCGGATATCTTTGATAAAGCCGAGATCGAACATGCGATCCGCTTCATCAAGCACGACCACCTGAATGGCGCCAAGGTTAACGTGATTCTGTTTAGCGTAATCGATCAGGCGACCCGTGGTGCCGATCAAAATGTCTACGCCGCTTTCCAGCACTTTCAGCTGCTTATCATAGCCGTCGCCGCCGTAAGCCAGCCCGAGTTTGAGGCCAGTTGCCTGCGTCAGCGGTTCAGCATCGGCATGAATCTGCACGGCTAATTCGCGGGTCGGGGCGAGGATCAGCGCACGCGGCTGATTCACCTGACGCCCTTCTGGTGCAGGGTGAGAAAGAAGATGATGGAACGTTGACGTCAGAAACGCCATCGTTTTCCCGGTACCGGTTTGCGCCTGTCCCGCTACATCACGCCCTGAGAGCGTGAAAGGTAATGCCAGCGCCTGAATCGGCGTGCAGTTATGAAAGCCTTTAGTTTCAAGGGCTTCAATCACCTGAGGGTGCAGGGCGAAGTCGGAAAACTTCTGTTCAGTTAAGTGTGTTTTGCTCATAGTGTGGTAGAATATCAGCTTACTATTGCTTTACGAAAGCGTATCCGGTGAAATAAAGTCAACCTAAGTTGGCAGATTTTACGCCAACCAGCCAGGCATAATCTTTTGGAGTAAGACATGAGCAGCGATAAAATTGTTCACCTGACCGACGACAGCTTCGAAACTGACGTATTAAAAGCAGAAGGTTTGACGCTGGTCGACTTCTGGGCAGAGTGGTGTGGTCCTTGCAAAATGATCGCCCCCATCCTCGATGAAGTTGCTGAAGAGTACGACGGCAAGCTGACAATCGCAAAACTGAATATCGACGACAACCCAGGCACTGCGCCTAAGTATGGGATTCGTGGTATTCCTACTTTGCTGCTGTTCAAAAACGGCGAAGTAGCGGCGACCAAAGTCGGCGCGCTGTCTAAAGGCCAGCTCAAAGAGTTCCTGAACGCGAACCTGGGCTAACAGCCTGTCCGGGGTCTGGTGCGGAGAAAGATTTTGCTCCCCACCAGCCACCCGGCATATTTTTAGCTGGCCGCTAGACGTTTGCCATCAGTCATGCTAAGTTGGTTTTACTGCACTACGCACTTACCTGTAGTTTGAATCTTAGTTTTACTCCTTGTTGAACGCCGTAACCATCTACTCCTTACGGGCATTCAGCAATCTGACGGTTAGCATCATCAGAATTTCCGGCGTCTTGTCCTTACCGTCTCCTCGTATCTGATTCGCGTTTTCCTGCACGTGATCGTTGGGATGCTGACAAGAGTGCCATTAACAGGCATGGATTTTTCGCCATACCACTTACGACAATCATTCCGAGATTTACCCCGAGTTTAAGAACCCACCATTATGAATCTTACCGAATTAAAAAATACGCCGGTTTCTGACCTGATTACACTCGGCGAAAACATGGGGCTTGAAAATCAGGCTCGCATGCGCAAACAGGACATTATTTTCTCCATCCTCAAGCAGCACGCGAAAAGCGGCGAAGATATCTTCGGCGACGGCGTTCTGGAGATACTACAGGACGGATTTGGTTTCCTCCGTTCTGGAGACAGCTCCTACCTCGCCGGTCCTGATGATATCTACGTTTCCCCAAGCCAAATTCGCCGTTTTAACCTTCGCACTGGTGACACCATTTCCGGCAAGATCCGCCCGCCGAAAGAAGGTGAGCGTTATTTCGCCCTGCTGAAAGTTAACGAAGTTAACTACGACAAACCTGAAAACGCCCGCAGCAAAATTCTGTTCGAAAACTTAACCCCGCTTCACGCAAACTCCCGTCTGCGTATGGAACGTGGCAACGGTTCAACAGAAGATTTGACCGCACGCGTACTGGATCTGGCTTCGCCAATTGGCCGTGGTCAGCGTGGCCTGATCGTGGCACCCCCTAAAGCGGGTAAGACCATGCTGTTGCAGAACATCGCCACCAGCATCGCTTACAACCATCCAGACTGCGTACTGATGGTTCTGCTGATTGACGAACGTCCGGAAGAAGTAACCGAGATGCAGCGTCTGGTGAAAGGCGAAGTCATCGCATCGACCTTTGATGAACCCGCTTCCCGCCATGTGCAGGTTGCTGAAATGGTGATTGAAAAGGCCAAGCGTCTGGTTGAGCACAAGAAAGATGTGATCATCCTGCTGGACTCCATTACCCGTCTGGCGCGTGCTTATAACACCGTGGTTCCCGCTTCCGGTAAAGTTCTGACCGGTGGTGTGGATGCCAACGCCCTGCACCGTCCAAAGCGCTTCTTCGGTGCTGCTCGTAACGTAGAAGAGGGCGGAAGCCTGACCATTATCGCCACCGCACTGGTTGATACCGGTTCGAAAATGGACGAAGTGATCTACGAAGAGTTTAAAGGTACAGGCAACATGGAACTGCATCTGGCGCGTAAAATCGCCGAGAAGCGTGTGTTCCCTGCTATCGATTACAACCGTTCTGGTACGCGTAAAGAAGAGCTGCTGACCACTTCTGAAGAGCTACAGAAGATGTGGATCCTGCGTAAAATTATTCATCCAATGGGTGAAATCGACGCCATGGAGTTCCTCATCAATAAGTTGGCCATGACCAAAACCAACGATGAGTTCTTCGACATGATGAAACGCTCTTAAAGCGTGTTATCTGCCGTAAAAAGCGGGGGCTGGGCTTGCTCAACCTCCACTTTTTTGCTTTTCGGGAATGAAAAGTCGCCTGCGGCTGCAAAGATAAGAAAACTCGGGGAACGCCACGCTCAGACGTGGCGTTTTTCGTTTTTGAGTTATACGATATTTCGGGACTGAGTTGAGACAGCGTTCAACAGATCAGGGCAAAAGTATCGTCTTTGGGATGCAATGCGTTCTTCTTGCTCAAAAAAAAACAGAATCTTAGTGACGTGTTTGGCACAATGTATGCCGAGAATACAATTAGATTCATAGCAGAGAGCTGGTTAATGTGAATTTACTCAATTTGAGTACTGAGCTTGCGTTTATCTTCCTGTTTTCACTTGCATTTCTTTTTTTTGCACGGAAAGCAGCTAAACGAATTGGGTTAGTGGATAAACCCAACTATCGTAAACGCCATCAGGGGGTGATCCCGCTTGTGGGCGGTATCTCTGTGTTTGCCGGGATATGTTTTACGTTCTCCATTACAGATTATTATGTCCCGCACTCCCTCCTTTATCTTGGTTGTGCAGGCGTACTGGTGCTGATTGGTGCGATTGACGATCGTTACGATATCAGCGTCAAGTTCCGCGCCGCTGTACAGGCTGGTGTGGCGGGCGTAATGATGGCAGCGGCTAATCTTTATCTGCTCAGCCTGGGCTATATTTTTGGCCCCTGGGAACTGGTTGTTGGCCCATTTGGTTATGTGCTGACGCTTTTTGCCGTCTGGGCGGCGATCAATGCGTTTAACATGGTCGATGGTATTGACGGGCTGCTGGGCGGCTTATCCTGCGTCACTTTCCTGGCCATGGGCATTATTCTGCTGTTGGACGGACAGCAGAGCCTGGCAATGTGGTGCTTCGCCATGATTGCGGCAATCGTCCCCTACATTCTGCTTAATATGGGTCTCTTTGGTCGTCGCTATAAAGTCTTTATGGGCGATGCCGGCAGTACCTTAATCGGCTTTACGATTATCTGGATCCTGCTTGAAGCCACGCAGGGGAAAAATCATCCCATTACCCCGGTCACAGCGTTGTGGTTAATTGCTATCCCACTGATGGATATGGTGGCAATAATGTACCGCCGCCTCAGTAAGGGTATGAGCCCTTTCTCTGCCGACCGGCAGCATATTCACCATCTGATCATGCGGGCCGGGTTCACCTCCCGCCAGGCATTTGTCCTGATCACCGCGGCAGCGGCGCTGCTGGCAGCGGTGGGTGTGCTGGGAGAATACCTCTCTTTCATCCCTGAATGGATGATGCTGGTGCTGTTCCTGCTGGCCTTTATGCTGTATGGCTACTGCATCAAACGCGCATGGCGGGTAGCGCGTCTCCTGAAACGCTTCAAACGCCGTATGCGCCGCAACAGTAAAGCGTCCCGGACAGACTGATTTTGCCCTGATAAAAGGAACACGATGTATGACGCATCCTGACGTTAACCATAACGAACTGGATATTCGCGGGCTCTGCTGCACGTTATGGCAGGGTAAAAAATGGATTGCCGGGAGCGCGTTGGTTTTTGTCCTGCTGGCCTGGCTCAGTTCCCTGTTGATGACGCCAAAGTGGAGCACCACTGCGGTAACCGATCGTCCTACCGTCAACATGTTAAGCAGTTACTACTCCCAGCAGCAGTTTCTGGATAACCTGGATTACCGGGCCAGTCAGTCTGCGGTTTTGCCACCCTCGGTGATGGATGAGGCGTACCAGGAGTTTGTTATGCAGCTCTCGGCGTATGACACCCGTCGTGAGTTCTGGCTGCAAACCGATTATTTTAAGCAGCGGCAAAGCGGCAACGTCGGTGAAGATGCAGCGCTACTGGATGAGCTGATTGCCAATATTCAGTATCAGCCAGCCGATGCGGTTAAAAACCTCAATGATTCCGTGCGACTGGTTGCCGAAACGGCGAAAGAGGCTAATACGCTTCTGCGCCAGTATGTGGCCTTTGCCAGTCAGCGTGCTGCAACGCACCTGAATGAAGAGCTGACCGGCGCATGGGCCGCTAAAACCACTCAGCTGAAAGCTCAGGTTAAAAGACAGGAAGCCGTAGCAAAAGCGATCTATGACCGGCAGGTAAACAGCGTGCAGCAGGCGTTGAAAATCGCTCAGCAGCAGGGTTTTGAGCAGGCCAAAACGGATACGCCCTCCGAACAGCTGCCAGATTCTGAACTCTTTATGCTGGGCCGCCCGCTGTTGCAGGCCAGGCTGGAGAATCTTCAGGCCAGCGGGCCAAGCTACGATCTGGACTATGATCAAAACAGAGCGATGTTAGCGACCCTGAATGTTGGCCCAACGCTGGTGAAGACTTTCCAGACTTATCGCTATTTGCGTACGCCGGAAGAACCGGTAAAACGTGACAGCCCTCGTCGCCTGTTTCTGATGATCATGTGGGGCGCTGTAGGGGCCCTGACAGGGGCTGGGATAGCCCTGGCTCGCCGGAAGCGCAAGTAAGTTCAGCCTTGTCATTACCAGACAGACGAATGAAAGAGAGTAACAGTGAAAGTATTAACTGTTTTTGGCACGCGTCCGGAAGCGATAAAAATGGCGCCGCTGGTTCATGCACTCGCACAGGATAGCGAGATTGATGCCCGTCTTTGCGTCACCGCCCAGCATCGCGAGATGCTCGATCAGGTGCTGCAACTGTTCGCTATTGTTCCGGATTACGATCTCAACATTATGCGTCCGGGGCAGGGCCTGACAGAAATCACCAGCCGTATTCTTGAAGGGTTGAAAGCGGTGTTTGCCGAATTTAAACCGGATGTAGTGCTGGTACATGGCGACACCACTACCTCTTTTGCTGCCAGCCTGGCAGCATTTTATCACCGCATACCTGTAGGACACGTTGAGGCGGGATTACGTACCGGCGATCTCTATTCTCCCTGGCCTGAAGAAGCCAACCGTACCCTGACGGGCCACCTTGCCTCCTGGCACTTCACACCGACCGAAAATGCCCGTCAGAATCTGCTGCGTGAAAATCTGCGTAGCGAGCGGATGTTTGTCACCGGCAACACGGTGATCGATGCGCTCTTCTGGGTCCGGGATCGGGTGTTAAGTGATGAATCGCTGCGTCAGGGGCTGGCCACGCGCTATCCATTCCTGATAGCTGAGAAAAAGCTGATCCTGGTCACCGGCCATCGACGGGAGAGCTTTGGCGGCGGCTTTGAGCGGATTTGCAGCGCGCTGGCGGAAATCGCCCGGCTGCATCCGGATGCGCAAATTGTTTATCCGGTGCACCTCAACCCTAACGTCAGCGAGCCGGTTAACCGCATCCTTAGCGATATCGACAATATCTTTCTGATTGAACCTCAGGAGTACCTGCCTTTTGTCTGGCTGATGGTGCGCTCGTGGCTGATCCTGACCGATTCAGGCGGTATTCAGGAGGAAGCCCCTTCACTGGGGAAACCGGTGCTGGTGATGCGGGACACCACAGAGAGGCCCGAAGCGGTTTCAGCGGGTACGGTGAGGCTGGTAGGCACCGACACACAAAAAATTGTTAATGAAGTCACTCGTCTGCTTACGGACGAAGAGGCTTATCACTCTATGAGCCGTGCCCACAACCCTTATGGGGACGGCCTGGCCTGCGAACGTATCGTACAGGCCCTGAAAAATAACCGGGTTTCGTTATGACTTTCAATACCATCTCCATCATTGGTTTAGGCTACATTGGCCTGCCTACCGCTGCGGCCTTTGCTTCACGGCAAAAAAAGGTCATTGGCATCGATATCAACGCACAGGCGGTTGAAACCATCAATCGCGGCGAAATCCATATTGTGGAGCCGGATCTGGACCGCGTGGTGAAAACGGCGGTTGAACAGGGTTTTCTTCGTGCCTCCACGCAGCCGGAAGCCGCCGATGCTTTTCTGATTGCTGTGCCGACGCCCTTTAAAGATGACCATCAGCCCGATCTCTCCTGGGTTAAAGCCGCCGCAGAGTCGATAGCGCCCGTGCTGAAAAAAGGGGATTTAGTGATCCTCGAATCCACTTCGCCCGTTGGCGCCACAGAACAGATGGCGGCCTGGCTCTCCTCCTCGCGTCCTGATTTGAGTTTTCCCCAGCAGGCGGGGGAAGCGGCCGATGTGAACATCGCCTACTGCCCTGAGCGCGTACTGCCGGGCAAAGTGATGATAGAACTGGTGAAAAACGATCGGGTAATTGGCGGCATGACGACAGTCTGCTCCCAGCGCGCCTGCGATCTCTACAGGATTTTCCTTGAAGGCGAATGCGTGGTGACCAACGCCCGCACGGCTGAAATGTGTAAGCTGACGGAAAACAGTTTTCGTGACGTCAACATTGCCTTCGCTAACGAACTGTCGCTGATTTGCGCCGATCAGGGGATCAACGTCTGGGAGCTGATTCGCCTGGCGAACCTTCATCCTCGGGTGAACATTTTGCAGCCCGGTCCGGGAGTTGGCGGACATTGTATCGCCGTCGATCCCTGGTTTATTGTGGCGCAAAATCCGGTTCAGGCACGCCTTATCCGCACGGCGCGTGAGGTGAACGACAGCAAACCTCTGTGGGTGCTTGAACAGGTAAAAAAAGCGCTGGCTGAAAGCCTGACCAGCAGCGACAAACGTGCCAGCGAACTGACGATCGCCTGCTTTGGTCTGGCCTTTAAGCCGGACATTGACGATCTGCGGGAAAGTCCCGCCATGCATGTGGCTGAAATGATTGCTGGCTGGCACCCTGGCACCATGCTGGTTGTTGAACCCAATATCCACCAGCTTCCCCGCTCTCTGAAAGAGAAAGCCGGGCTGGTCTCGCTTGACGAGGCTCTACTGCAAGCGGATGTGCTGGTGATGCTGGTCGATCACGCGCAATTTAAAGCGCTCGATCCCCAACGCGTCCGGGGTTATCAAATCGTTGATACCAAAGGAGTCTGGCAGTGAGGCGAATAGCGATCACCGGTGGTGCAGGCTTTATTGGCTCGGCAGTGGTGAGGCATATCATCGCAACCACTGACGACCAGGTGCGGGTTATTGATAAGCTGAGCTATGCGGGCAACCTGGCTTCGCTGGCGACGGTGGCTGAAAATCCCCGCTTCTCTTTTGCCAGAATCGATATTTGTGACCGTGAGGCGATTGAGGCTGTGATAGCCGATTTTCGTCCCCATCTGATTATGCATCTTGCCGCTGAGAGCCATGTCGATCGCTCAATTGATGGCCCCAAAGCTTTCGTAGAAACCAACATTGTGGGGACTTATACGATGCTTGAAGCGGCGCGCCACTATTGGGCCTCTCTGCCTGCGGATGAAAAAGAGCGTTTCCGCTTCCATCATATCTCGACGGATGAAGTGTTTGGCGATCTCGAAACAGAGAACGATTTCTTTACCGAAAATACGCCCTATGCACCCAGCAGCCCCTACTCGGCTACCAAGGCCAGCAGTGACCATTTAGTGCGGGCATGGCACCGGACATATGGCTTACCGACCATCGTTACCAACTGCTCTAATAACTACGGCCCTTACCATTTTCCTGAGAAGCTGATCCCGTTGATGATTATCAATGCTCTGGCGGGCAAACCCTTACCGGTTTACGGTGATGGTGCCCAGATTCGGGACTGGCTCTATGTGGATGACCATGCTGAGGCGCTTTATCAGGTGGTTACGGCTGGCAGGGTGGGCGAGACCTATAACATCGGTGGGCACAACGAGCGGCGTAATCTTGATGTCGTTGAAACGCTGTGTGACTTACTGAATGAACTGGCTCCCGTTAAGCCCAGCGGTATCGCTAACTTTCGCGAACTCATCACTTTTGTCGCCGACAGACCGGGCCACGACCGCCGCTATGCTATCGATGCCAGTAAAATCGAGCGTGAACTGGGCTGGCGGCCGCAGGAAACCTTTGAAACAGGAATGCGTAAAACCGTCAGCTGGTTCCTGGCACACCCGCAGTGGTGGCAAAGCATTCTGGATGGCAGTTACCAGGGCGAGCGTTTAGGGCTGTCATTATGAATGCTCTGAGGAGGATTATATGAAAGGTATCGTTTTGGCGGGCGGCTCCGGGACCCGGTTACACCCCATCACTCGCGGCATCTCGAAACAACTGTTGCCCGTTTACGATAAGCCAATGATCTATTATCCCCTTTCCGTACTGATGCTGGCGGGGATCCGCGATATTCTGATCATTACCACGCCGGAAGATAAACAGCACTTTCAGCGGCTCTTAGGCACAGGCGAAGAATTTGGAATTCAGCTCAGCTATGCTGAGCAGGCGCATCCCGATGGACTGGCTCAGGCGTTCATTATTGGTGAATCCTTCCTCAACGGTGAAGAGTGCTGTCTGGTATTAGGGGACAACATCTATTTTGGCCAGGGGTTCAGTCCAAAACTGCGCCAGGTGGCGGCCAAAACCCAGGGCGCAACAGTTTTCGCCTACCAGGTAATGGATCCTGAACGCTTTGGCGTGGTTGAGTTTGATGATGCGTTCAGGGCGCTCTCAATAGAAGAAAAACCCAGCAGCCCTAAGTCTCGCTGGGCGGTAACGGGCCTCTATTTTTATGATAACCGCGTGGTGGAATTTGCCAAAAAGGTGAAACCTTCTGAGCGGGGTGAACTTGAAATCACCTCCATCAACCAGATGTACCTGGAGCAAGGTGAACTTTCAGTACAGCTGCTCGGGCGCGGTTTTGCCTGGCTGGATACCGGCACCCATGACAGCCTGATTGAAGCCAGCACCTTTGTGCAAACGGTAGAAAAACGTCAGGGATTTAAAATTGCCTGCCTTGAAGAGATTGGCTGGCGTAACGGCTGGCTGACGGATGAGGATGTCCTTCGTTCTGCGCAGGCGCTGGCAAAAACCGGCTACGGCCAATATCTGGTAGATCTTCTGCATGCCCGTCCTCGTCAATATTAAACCGCTGCACTGGGAGAATGAATTCTTCCAGGTGCAGAGCGGGCTGATCGAATTTGGCGGCGAAACGCCGCTAAGCGAATCCCTGTTCGAAGGCTATGACATTCTTCAGGCAAAGGTGCTGACGCAGCAGGTTGCCGAACTGGATGCATTGACTTCGCTGGGCTTCCGGCTGGTGGAAGGGGAAGCAGACTTTGTCCTGGGCATTGACTCCGCGAGCCGGCCAGAAGGGATTAAAATTGCCCGCCAGGAACATATTCCCGCGCTGCGTGCCGCCGCAGCGGGAGCCTTTGCCCACAGCCGCTTCCGTGCGCCCTGGTATCAGCCCGATGACAGCGGCAGGTTCTATGCTCAGTGGAGCGAAAACGCGGTGCTCGGTACTTTTGATCATCAGTCTCTGCTGGCGGTGAATACTCAGGGAAGCTTGCAGGGATTTGTTTCGCTGCGGGAACTTGCTGATGGCAGCGCCAGAATCGGGCTGCTTGCCACCCTGCCAGAAGCACAGGGACTGGGCGTGGGGCAGCGATTAGTTGCAGCCGCAGCCGACTGGAGCCGCGCCCGCCGTCTGACCCGGCTCCATGTTGCCACGCAGCTGGCAAATCTGCCTGCTCTCCGGCTTTATCAACGCTGCGGGGGCGTTATCGAACGCACCGCCTACTGGCTTTACAGGTAACTTATGATCCCGTTTAACGCCCCACCGGTAGTGGGAACCGAACTCGACTATATGCAGTCGGCGATGGGTAGCGGCAAACTCTGCGGCGACGGCGGTTTTACCCGGCGTTGCCAGCAGTGGATGGAGAACAAATTTGGCAGCAAAAAAGTGCTGCTGACCCCCTCCTGCACCGCTTCACTGGAAATGGCCGCTATCCTGATTAATCTCCAGCCTGGTGATGAAGTGATCATGCCAAGCTATACCTTTGTCTCTACCGCCAATGCCTTTGTGCTGCGCGGGGCGACCATCGTCTTTGTGGATATCCGTCCGGATACCATGAACATCGATGAAACCCTGATTGAAGCGGCTATCACCCCGAAAACCAGGGCGATTGTTCCGGTGCATTATGCCGGGGTGGCCTGTGAGATGGACGTGATTATGGCGCTGGCAGAGAAACATCACCTGTTTGTCATCGAAGATGCCGCGCAGGGTGTGATGTCCAGCTGGAAAGGCAGGGCGCTGGGGACGATAGGGCATATTGGCTGCTTCAGCTTCCATGAAACGAAAAACTACACCGCAGGCGGCGAGGGCGGGGCAACGTTGATCAACGATCCCTCGCTGGTAGAGCGTGCCGAAATCGTTCGCGAAAAAGGCACCAATCGCAGCCAGTTTTTCCGCGGGCAGGTGGATAAATATACCTGGCGGGATATCGGCTCAAGCTACCTGATGGCAGATCTGCAAGCCGCGTATCTCTGGGCGCAGCTGGAAGCCGCCAGCCGCATCAACGATCAGCGTCTGCGGCTCTGGCAAAATTATTACACCGCGCTACAGCCTGTTGCCGCGAGCGGGCGCATCTCCCTGCCGGTTATTCCAGCAAACTGCCAGCATAATGCGCACATGTTTTACCTTAAGCTCCGTGACAATGACGATCGTACCGCGCTCATCGAATGGTTGAAAGAAGCTGAAATACTGGCGGTCTTCCACTATATCCCGCTGCACTCATCGCCCGCAGGAAAGCGCTTTGGTCGCTTTGAGGGGGAAGATCGCTTTACCCAGTCTGAAAGCGAGCGTCTGCTGCGTCTGCCTCTGTTCTATAACCTCTCCGATAATAATCAGCAGACGGTGATTAGCTCGCTGCTGAGCTATTTTTCCTGATATGTCACTGGCTAAAGCTTCTGTGTGGACGGCAGCGTCCACCCTGGTCAAAATTGCGGCCGGGCTGCTGGTGGTTAAAATGCTGGCGCTCTCTTTTGGTCCGGCTGGCGTGGGGCAGGCCGGCAATTTTCGTCAGCTGATCACCGTGCTCGGCGTGCTGGCAGGGGCCGGTATCTTCAACGGCGTAACCAAATATGTTGCGGAGTATCAACACGACCCGCAGCAGTTACGGGCCGTGACCGGCACGGCTTCTGCCATGGTGCTGGGGTTCTCGACCTTGCTGGCCGTGGTGTTCCTGCTGTTTGCCGCGCCGATAAGCCTGAAGCTGTTTGGACACAGCGAATACCAGAACGTGGTGCGGATTGTGGCTTTCCTACAGGCTGGCATCGCCTGGGCTAATCTGGCACTGGCGGTGGTGAAAGGCTATCGGGATGCCAAAGGTAATGCGCTGGCTTTGATCCTCGGCAGCCTGATCGGCGTGATGGCCTGGTTCGTTTGTTACTGGCTTGGCGGCTACAGCGGGGCGCTGGTGGGGATGGCAATGGTGCCCGCGCTGGTAGTGATACCGGCGGCAATCCTGCTGGCAAAGCGGGAGCATCTGCCGCTGCGCTTTCTTAAGCCGTGCTGGCACAGCGGGATTGCCCGTAACCTCAGCAAATTTACCTTAATGGCCCTGATGACCTCCGTTACGCTGCCCGTGGCGTGGATAATGATGCGAAACCTGCTGGCAGAGCATAACGGCTGGGAGCAGGTTGGGCTGTGGCAGGGCGTGACCACTATTTCAGATGCCTACCTCCAGTTTATCACCGCCTCCTTCAGCGTTTATCTGCTGCCCACGCTGTCGCGTCTGACCAGCAAGCAGGAGATTTCGCGCGAGATCTTTCGTTCTCTGAGCTTTGTTTTACCGGCCGTAATGGGCGTCAGCCTGCTGGTCTGGCTGCTGCGTGATGTGGCTATCTGGCTGCTTTTCTCCAGCCAGTTTACCGGGATGCGCGACCTCTTTATCTGGCAGCTCACCGGCGATGTTTTTAAGGTTGGCTCTTACGTATTCGGCTATCTGGTGATTGCCAAAGCTTCACTGCGTTTTTATGCTCTGACGGAAATCAGCCAGTTTCTGCTGCTGACGCTGTTTGCGCGCTGGCTGATCCCCTTACACGGCGCCACCGGAGCGGCTCAGGCCTATATGGCAACTTATCTGGTTTATTTTGTCCTCTGTGCGGGCACCTTTTTTCTTTATCGTAGAAAAGTATGACAACATTGATTCACGTTCTTGGCTCACCTGTCCCGCATCACAATCAGACCGTGTTGCGCTTCTTTAACGATGTTGTGGCAGAAGCTGTGCCACGCCGGGAGCCTCGCCAGTTTTGGGTAGCAGGGAAAGCGGGGGAGCTGTCTGCTGCTGATAACCTGGCCATCCGTTGGTTTGCCAGTAAACGCGCACTGGCTGAAGCCGTAGTGACACAGGCCAGAGCCGACAGAAATACACGCTTCTTTTTTCATGGGCAGTTCAACCCCTGGCTCTGGCTGGCGATCCTCTCTGGCAAGCTCAAACCGGCTCAGGTGTACTGGCATATCTGGGGCGCGGATCTTTACGAGGAGGCGAGTGGGCTGAAGTTTCGTCTCTTCTATTTTATGCGGCGTCTGGCGCAAAAGCGTGTGGGGCAGGTCTTTGCCACGCGCGGCGATATCAGCCATTTTCAGCAGCGCCATCCCGCTGTCCCGGCTTCTCTGCTCTATTTCCCCACGCGGTTGTCGCAGGCCCCTTTGCCCACTGAAAAGCAGGCAACAATGACCATCCTGGTGGGCAACTCAGGGGATGCCAGTAACCGTCATCTACAGGCGCTGCGGGAGATCCATCAGCAGTTTGGCGATGAGGTCAACGTGGTGGTGCCGCTGGGCTATCCGGAGAATAATGAGGCATATATTCATCAGGTGCGTGAAGCGGGGCTGGCGTTGTTTGCCGCAGAACGGTTACAGATCCTCACGGAAAAGCTGGCGTTTGAAGCCTATTTACGGCTGATTTCACAGTGCGATCTGGGGTATTTTATTTTTGAACGCCAACAGGGGATTGGCACGCTGTGCCTGCTGATTCAGGCCAACATACCCTTTGTCGTCAATCGTAAAAATCCCTTCTGGCAGGATCTCACCGAGCAACAGATCCCGGTGCTGTTTGCCGGCGATGCGCTTGATGCCGGGGTAGTGAGTGAAGCCCGTCGGCAGATGACGCTTCTGGATAAAACTTCAATTGCCTTTTTTGAACCCGCTTATCTGGAGGGCTGGAAAAAGGCGCTGGCTCTGGCGGAAGGAGAGAAGGCATGACGCTGATGCAATTTGCGGGACTGCTGGTAGTTTATCTGCTGTCGCTTGGCCTGATCCTGACGCTCACCTGGCGTGAGTTCCGGCGGGTAAAATTTAATTTTAATGTCTTCTTTTCGCTGCTTTTTCTGCTGACATTCTTTTTTGGCTTCCCGCTTACCTGCACGCTGGTATTTGGCTTTAATGTGGCGGTGGTGCCTGCGGAATACCTGCTTCAGGCGCTGCTTTCAGCAACCGGCTTTTATGCTATCTATTATGTCAGTTACAAAACGCGTCTCAGGGCAGCCGCTGAGCAGCCGGGGCGCCAGGTTTTCAGCATCAACAGGGTCGAGGCGCACCTGATATGGGGCATTCTTGCTCTTATTGCGCTGGGCACGGTGCTGGTTTTTTTCCTGCATAACGGCTTTTTACTCTTTAAGCTACAGAGCTACAGCCAGATCTTCTCTGCCGAGGTTTCTGGCGTGGCCCTGAAGCGCTTTTTCTATTTCTTTATTCCGGCGATGCTGGTGGTCTATTTCCTCAAGCCCGGTTTTCGCAGCTGGCTCTTTTTCCTGGTGACCACGGTGGCTTTCGGGCTGCTCACCTATGCGATCGTTGGCGGCACCAGAGCGAACATCATTATTGCCTTCGCCCTGTTTCTGTTTATCGGCATTATTCGCGGTTGGATTACGCTCTGGATGCTGGCGGTGGCGGGTATGGCGGGGGTTGTCGGCATGTTCTGGCTGGCGCTCCGTCGTTATAACCTGGACGTCAGCGGCGCGGAGGCATTTTATACTTTCCTCTATCTGACCAGGGATACCTTTTCACCCTGGGAGAACCTGGGGCTGCTGCTGCAAAATTACGACAAAATCGATTTTCAGGGGCTGGCGCCCATCCTGCGGGATTTTTATGTCTTTATCCCCAGCTGGTTGTGGCCGGACCGCCCCTCCATTGTGTTAAACAGCGCTAACTATTTCACCTGGGAGGTGCTGGAGAACCATTCTGGTCTGGCGATATCCCCGACGCTGATAGGTTCTCTGGTGGTGATGGGGGGCGCCTGGTTTATTCCGCTGGGAGCGGTTGGCGTGGGGCTGATCATTAAATGGTTCGACTGGCTCTACCAGAAAGGCCAGCAGGAAACCAATCGCTATAAAGCGGCCATTTTGCAAAGTTTCTGTTTTGGCGCGGTATTCAATATGATTGTGCTCGCCCGCGAGGGGCTTGATGCGTTCGCCTCCAGAATCGTATTTTTCTGCCTGATTTTTGCCGCTGCTGTTGTGGTGGCAAAACTGCTGTTCTGGCTGCTGGACAGCGCTGGCCTGATCCGACCCCGTGCCCCGGTGGTGCCGGTTCATAACTGATTTTTATCGGGCCTTCTGGCCCGATTTGCTGCATTTGACCTCAAGGAACGCATCATGGATCTCCCTTCTTCCGTACCGCTTTACCAAATCCGGGGCTTCACGCTACTGGGTTTCCGCGATATGCCCGCTTTTCTGGATTACCTCTATCAGGGGCAGACGCTGAAAACCGGTACGCTGGTTGCCATTAATGCTGAAAAGGTGCTGACGGCGGAAAGCCAGCCCGAGATCCATCAGCTGATTAGTGAGGCGGAATACAGATACCCGGACGGCATCAGCATCGTGCGTTCAATCCGTAAAAAATATCCCAAGGCTGTCGTCTCACGGATAGCGGGTGCCGACCTTTGGGAAGCGCTGATGGAACGGGCGGGAAAGGAAGGAACGCCCGTCTTCCTTATTGGAGGCAAGCCAGATGTACTGGCGCAAACCGAAGATAAGCTGCGGCGCCAGTGGAACGTGAACATTGTGGGTTCACAGGATGGCTACTTTGCCCCTGCCGATCGCGAAGCCTTGTTTGCCCGTATTCAGGCCAGCGGCGCGCAGATTGTGACGGTGGCGATGGGATCGCCACGGCAGGAGCTTCTGATGCGGGATTGCAAGCTGCTCTGGCCGCAGGCTCTCTATATGGGCGTAGGCGGCACCTATGACGTTTTCACCGGACAGGTTAAGCGTGCGCCTAAGATCTGGCAGAAAATGGGGCTGGAGTGGCTTTACCGCCTTATTTCACAGCCATCACGCCTGCGCAGGCAGCTCAGATTGCTGAAATATCTTAACTATCACTGGCGCGGCGATCTTTAAGTACGCTTTTTTCGGCAGGCTTAAAGGGGTAAAAGCGGCTATATTCGCCGCGAAAGGGCTGGAAAACGTTCGTCATTTAGACAGAACGCACAAAGCGTAATCAAACGCGATATTTAGTGATAAAAAGCCCTGGACAGGATCGGCTCAAGTCCGTAGTATGCACATCCGCAACGGCGCTACGCGCCCGTAGCTCAGCTGGATAGAGCGCTGCCCTCCGGAGGCAGAGGTCTCAGGTTCGAATCCTGTCGGGCGCGCCATTAATTTTGTGCGCAAGAGCTGCGGTGGTAGTTTTACCGCGTTAAGTAGTAAAGAAGTGCAGAAGTAGATGTGGTGGCTATAGCTCAGTTGGTAGAGCCCTGGATTGTGATTCCAGTTGTCGTGGGTTCGAGTCCCATTAGCCACCCCAGATTTTGTCAGGTATGCGAAGGTGGCGGAATTGGTAGACGCGCTAGCTTCAGGTGTTAGTGTCTTAACGGACGTGAGGGTTCAAGTCCCTCTCTTCGCACCACAAAATCAGCAGTAATGTGATGAAGCAGTATTCGGCGAGTAGCGCAGCTTGGTAGCGCAACTGGTTTGGGACCAGTGGGTCGGAGGTTCGAATCCTCTCTCGCCGACCACTTTCAAAAACTTGCCGAGGCAGGTTTTTTTGCTTAAGGTCCACGGATCTGAGCCGCAGTAAATAAGTAACGCAGTATTCGGCGAGTAGCGCAGCTTGGTAGCGCAACTGGTTTGGGACCAGTGGGTCGGAGGTTCGAATCCTCTCTCGCCGACCAATATTGAAAAACCCCGCTTCGGCGGGGTTTTTTGCTTTCTGCGCACTTCTCTTTGCCCGGTGGTTTATACCTCTTTAAGCAAAAGTTATAAAACCCTCACTGCTCTCTTACTCCTGATCATTCCCTGCAAGTCCAGAGCCCTTTCTGACGGTCATATTTTCTCTGAACGCTGCGGACAAAGCTGATAAGCAAAAACCTTCCTGCTTCGTCGCCACATTGAGACATTTAACCTGTTGAAATAGCTGAATATATATTTTTGCTGCTCATTTTGTCTCTGTTCAGAGACTTCTGACAGGCTTTCAGGCCGAAAAAGTAAAAGTTATGCCTCTCAGGCGTTCGGCTACAAAAAATAAGGTGTTAAAAATCAAGGGATAATAAATTTTTAACTTTAACTGATGGACTGTGGCACGCTTTGTGCAATAATCCTGCTGTAGATGCTCATTCCACTCCTTATGATTGCTAACGCTTCATAAATCCGGGAATGATGCAGAGCCCTTTAGGGTATCCGTTGTCCAACCGCCAGTATCGCTCAGGCCTTACTGGAGTCCGGGACATTACGTTGAGTCGGATACCAGCCAAATTGTCTTACCGACCTGATTCTTACACCTGCCTTAGTGCAGGTGTTTTTTTTTGCCGGTAGGGTGGATAAAAGGCAAAAAAAACCGGGCACCAGGCCCGGTTGATTGCGCGATAAAGCGTTAAGGCGCGTTTTTCAGAGTCAGCAACAGTCCGTCACGACGCATCTCCGCAGCTTCTTCAGGCTTATGCTGGCGGTCCAGCGCATCTGCCAGCCAGGCATAATCAAAGGCATCCGGACGCTGTTTAAGCGCTTCCCTGAACGCTTCGGCTGCCTGTTCCCACTCACCATGCTTCATCAACAGCTGACCCAGCGTGCTGTGCAGCAGCGGCGTTGCGCCATGCTGTTTGATTTGCTGACGAAGCGCTTTTTCCAGCTGCTCCGGATTACCGGTCTTGAGGCGCGGCATCAGCAGGATCAGACGCTCATCATAAGCGCGCTTCAGACCATCCAGCACGATTTCCTGCGCCGTCTCATGGTCATTACAGACAATCAGGTGATCCGCCATAGCGACTTGCAGGGCCGTTTCATGACGCGTTTTACGGCTCTGAGCCTGCCACCAGCGCTTCAGGCCCTCACTGCCCTGATCGGCCATGGCCTGATTCATCAGGCCAAGCCAGGCTTCCTGTTGCAGCGCCAGACGATGTGCCGGGTCAGAAACCTGAGACTTCTCCATCGCCGGGAGAATGTCGAGCAGGGCGCTCCAGGCCTGGGTACGGACATAAGCCTGTTCAGCCAGACGCAGCACTTCCGGATGGCGCGGAGCCACTTCCAGCAGGCGGTCAACGCCATGACGTGCCGCGTGATCTTCATTACGTGCCAGCTGCACACGTACGCGGGTGATCTCAACCGGAAGCTGATCGCTCCCGGCCAGCTCGGCTGCCCGCTCCAGATGTTGGTTAGCGCGAGTTTCATCACCGCGCTGTTGAGCTGCTTCGGCTGCCAGCAGATAGTTGACGACAGGTTGTTCAGCATGATCGGCATTGCGCGACAGCAACTTCTCAACCTGACGATAATCACCTTCGGCAAGTTTGACCAGCGCAGCATTGGTTTGCTTGCGGGCGCGGTTGCGTTTGCGGCCCCGGAACCAGCCACGAGTTTTCACGCCAGTGCGTAATAAGCGTCGCAGGACCCACTCAACAAGCAGGATAACAATCAGTGACAGGATCAGGATGATTGCCAGTCCGGTGACGCTGGTTTCAATATTCCAGCTGTCAGTCTGGATCAGGACATAACCCTGATGACCCGCCAGCAGAGGGCCAAGCACCACGCCAGCAATCAGTAAAATAAACAGTATCAGCACTTTAAGCATGCTTATTCTCCCTGCTGCTGTTGCCCGGCACTGGGCTGCGCCAGCAGGTTACGCACGCGCGTTTGCATCAGTTTATCCAGCATGGGCTGGCTTTGCAGCGCATCAGGCACATCCATAGAAACGCTCTGCTGGCTCAGGTCGTCAAGCTGCGTGAGGAAGGCTTTGGTGGCCGGATCATTGGTATCAAACCATGCACGAACCCAGGCGGATACCGTATCGATGGATTGCTTGTAGATTTGGTCCTGATGACGTGGAACGGCCTGGGCGGCGATCAGCAGGCGCGAGCGAATATTTTCACGCAGGTAGACATCCTGATTCGGTGCCAGCAGAGGCTCGGCAGTGGTATCACGACGGCGAATGGTAATAAAGTCATCCATAAAGTTATGCCAGCTCTTGACCAGATTCTGACGCCACTCGCGCAGGGAAGAAGAAAGCTCGTCGCTGTCCTGATCCATAGGGCTGTCGTCGCTGTCATTATCCGCCAGACGCAGATTATCGACACCGTTGGAGAGCTGATTCAGCTTCAGGATAATGCCATCATAGTCGACCTGGCTGACCGCAGAGAGGCCGCTGATATCCTCGGTTAACGCCCGGCGCACATCGATCAGGCTGGGGTCATTCATATCGGCCAGGCTGGCATCGGCGCTTTTTAGCAGGGCCGCGGCGGTAGTGACGTCCTGATCGCTCCACAATTTACGGCCCGCCAGTTTTACCAGGTAGTCAGCCTGAGCCAGCAGCCAGGTGTGGGCATCATTGCCGGAGATGGTGGCAACCTTCTCTTTCAGTTCATCCAGCTGCTGGCTGGTGGCCGTCTGCTGCTGGTGGGCAGTCTCTAGTGCACTTGTTTGCTTAGTCAGCTGCTGCGTCAGCGTTTGTTTATCGCTGGCGGCCTGCTGTTGCAAATCGGCGAGTTGATTAGCCAGCGTCTGGTTAGCCGCAGCCTGCTGTTGAGCCTGGTGTTTACCATTTATATAAAGTCCCACGCCAATAGCCAGCGCGATCGCTATCGCCAGAATGCCCAACGCCGTGCCGGTACTCTTCGACTTGCGTGGTTCTGGTGTAGAGGTCTCCACCGCTGGGGTGGTTTCATCAACCATGGCGGAGGAATCTTTTTGTTCCGTCATTGTGGCACATCCCATATTTAAGTTTAATGTAACGCGCGCAGCAACGCGTCGTTATCGGCACCATCGGCCACCCTGATGTCGCGCCAGCCCAGTTCCCTGGCACAGGTAGCCAAACGTTCACTGACGACAATCAGTCGGCAGTGCAGAAGCCATTCCTCGCGATCGATCTCGGGGAACAGCGAATAGAGCTGTTGCAGCATTTCACCACTGGTGACTACCAGCGTATCAACCTGCCTGTCGCGCCAGCGACGGCCTTCAACCGCGCCGTGGTAAATTTTTGCACAGCGTTGATAGCATTCAATAAACTCTACAGAAGCGCCACGAGCTTGCAAGGTCTCAGCAAGCAATTCCCGCCCACCATTACCGCGTAAAATAATTGCCCGCTTGTTGGCAACCTGTTGCAGGGCGGGAAGCTGAATCAGCACTTCGCTGGTCTCCCGCTCATGCGGCCAGACAACATCCAGCCCGCTGGCGGCATGAAGTGCCAGAGCCGTGGTGCGACCAATAGCATAATAGTTCAAGCTTTCAGGCCAGGTCGCCTTTGCGCGTAACATTGCTGGCTGAGCGTAATGGATAGCGTGCTGCGAGAGAATAAAAACCAGGTCACCAGGCTGGAGGGAGGCCAGGCTGGCTGCCAGCTTATCGAGATCCACGCCAGGCGTGAACTCTATTAAAGGCATAGCCCAGGCCGCCCGCCCCTGCTGGCATAATCGGCTGACCAGCTCATCGGCAGCCGGGGCGGGGCGGGTGACCAGGATACTCATTGCGGCGGATTTCCCTGATAGACTTCTTTAAGGATTTCACGGGCGCCGTTGTCCAGCAGCTCTTCAGCCAGAGAGATGCCCATTTTTTCAGCATCTTCTCGCGGGCCACGTCGTTCACCGCGAACCATCACTTTGCCATCTGGCGACCCTACAAGACCGCGCAGCCAGAGTTCATCGTCCTGTAGCAACGCAAAGCTGCCGATAGGCACCTGACAACCCCCTTCCAGACGCGTGTTCATCGCCCGTTCCGCTTTAACGCGCACGGCGGTTTCATCGTGATTCAGTGCAGAGAGCAGCGCAATGGCCTGAGCATCATCCAGTCGGCATTCAATCCCCACTGCGCCCTGGCCCACGGCAGGCAGCGACTCTTCGGCTGGCATGGCGTGGCGGATACGGTCGCCAAGGCCAAGACGCTTCAGCCCCGCAACGGCGAGAATAATAGCGTCATATTCACCGGCATCCAGCTTGCCCAGACGTGTACCCACATTGCCACGCAGCGAACGGATAACCAGATCCGGACGGCGCGCGCTTAGCTGGCACTGACGACGCAGGCTTGAAGTGCCCACTACGGCACCCTGAGGCAGAGCCTCTACCGAATCGTATTGATTAGAAACAAAGGCATCAAGCGGGTCTTCCCGCTCGCAGATGGTGACCAGCCCCAGCCCTTCCGGGAACTCAATCGGCACGTCTTTCATTGAATGAACGGCGATATCCGCGCGATCGGAGAGCATCGCCTGTTCCAGCTCTTTGACGAATAATCCCTTGCCGCCGACCTTGGCCAGCGGCGTGTCCAGGATCACATCACCCTTGGTGACCATCGGGACCAGTTCGACGCGAAGCCCCGGATGGCAAGCCATCAGACGCTGCTGAACATAATGTGCCTGCCAGAGTGCAAGCGGACTTTGCCTGGTGGCAATTCTTAAAATTTTGTCTAACATGCTTCTTACCGTTTTTATCGTTCATTGATTATCCTATCATTGATACGGGAATGCTGTCAGTTTCCACGGTTTTTAACGGCAGGAAGAAGGCGAGCTGAGGGATCAAAAAGTCGGGCGATCGTAAAACGTGCTAAACTGTTGTGTAGCGCAACTTTCTTTACGGTCAATCTGCCAGGTGTTAGATTGATCACGTTTCCAGCAATAATTCGCACGATTATATTCAAATCAAGCGGCGGATTTGGGAAACAGGGTTTTTTTATTAGCACTGGGACAATCAGGCGAGACGTCTTGTACCTCTATATAGAGACACTGAAACAGAGACTGGATGCCATCAACCAGCTGCGCGTAGATCGCGCTCTGGCTGCCATGGGACCTTCGTTCCAACAGGTTTACAGTCTGCTGCCAACCTTATTACATTATCATCATCCGCTGATGCCGGGTTACCTTGAAGGTAACGTTCCACATGGCATCAGCTTTTACACGCCTGATGAAAGCCAGACTGCTTATCTTAATGATTTAGAACAAAAATCTGGTTCCTTTGCTGCCACGCCTCCACAAGGCGAGCTGCCGATCACCGGCGTCTACTCCATGGGCAGCACCTCTTCCGTTGGGCAAAACCTGACTTCTGACCTGGATATCTGGGTTTGTCACCAATCCTGGCTGGATAATGAAGAGCGGCTGTCGCTGCACAAAAAATGTAACCTGCTGCAAAAATGGTGTGCGTCGATGGGCGTGGAAGCCAGCTTCTTCCTGATTGATGAAAATCGCTTCCGCCATAACGAAAGCGGCAGTCTCGGCGGAGAAGACTGCGGTTCCACTCAGCATATCCTGTTACTGGATGAATTTTACCGTACGGCCGTCCGACTCGCCGGTAAGCGTATTCTGTGGAATATGGTACCGGGCGAGGAGGAGGAGCATTACGATGACTACGTCATGTCACTCTATCAAAAGGGTGTACTGACCCCAAATGAGTGGCTTGATCTGGGCGGCCTGGATACGCTCTCTGCGGAAGAGTATTTTGGCGCCAGCCTGTGGCAGCTCTATAAAAGTATCGACTCGCCTTACAAGGCCGTGCTGAAAACGCTGCTGCTTGAGGCGTACTCCTGGGAATACCCCAGTACTAAATTGCTGGCGATGGATATTAAACAGCGCCTGCATGATGGTGAAATCGTCTCTTATGGGCTGGATCCTTACTGCATGATGCTGGAAAGGGTGACGCACTATCTCACCAGCATTGATGACCATGCGCGGCTTGATCTGGTTCGCCGCTGCTTCTATCTGAAAGTGTGTGAAAAGCTGTCGGTAGAGACCAAAGACTCAGGCTGGCGGCGTGAGATCCTTAACCAGCTGGTGACGGAATGGGGTTGGGATGCCGAGCGTCTTACAATCCTGGACAGCCGCGCGGACTGGAAGATCGGTCGCGTACGGGAAGCGCACAATGAATTGCTGGATGCGATGATGCAGAGTTATCGCAATCTGATCCGCTTCGCCCGCCGCAATAATCTGAGCGTCAGCGCCAGCCCGCAGGATATTGGCGTATTGACCCGCAAGCTCTATGCGGCGTTTGAAGCGCTGCCGGGTAAAGTGACCCTGGTGAACCCACAAATTTCACCCGACCTCTCTGAGTCGCATCTGACCTTTATTCATGTCCCGCATGGGCGCGCCAACCGCGCCGGCTGGTATCTTTATAATCAGTCGCCCGATATGCAGTCGATTATCAGTCATCAGCCGCTGGAATATAACCGTTATCTTAACAAGCTGGTGGCCTGGGCGTGGTTCAACGGCCTGTTGACCAGCAAAACGCGTTTGCATATTAAAGGCAATGAGACCTGCGATTTGGCCCGTTTGCAGGAGCTGGTAGCGGATGTCTCACACCATTTCCCGCTGCGTGTGCCCTCTCCAACGCCGAAAGCGCTCTACAGCCCGTGCGAAATCCGTCATCTGGCGATTATCGTCAACCTGGAATATGACCCGACGGCCGCCTTCCGCAATCAGGTGGTGCATTTTGATTTCCGCAAGCTGGACGTGTTCAGCTTTGGTCAGCAGCAGCAATGCCTGATTGGCAGTATCGATCTGCTCTATCGCAACTCGTGGAATGAGGTGCGAACGCTGCATTTCAACGGCGAGCAGGCGATGATTGAAGGGCTGAAAACGATTCTTGGCAAAATGCATCAGGATGCGGCTCCGCCCGATTCCGTAGAGGTGTTCTGCTACAGCCAGCATTTGCGTGGGTTAATTCGTACCCGCGTTCAGCAGCTGGTTTCAGAATGTATTGAGCTGCGCCTCTCCAGTACGCGTCAGGAACCGGGGCGGTTCAAGGCCGTTCGCGTTGCCGGGCAAACCTGGGGGCTGTTCTTTGAGCGCCTTAGCGTCTCTGTGCAGAAGCTGGAGAATGCCGTGGAATTCTATGGGGCTATCTCTAACAACAAACTGCACGGTTTGTCGATCAAAGTGGAAACCGATCAGTCCCGGCTGCCTGCGGTGGTGAACGGCTATGCCAGTGAAGGGCTGATTCAGTTCTTCTTTGAAGATACCAGGGACGATCGCGGCTTCAATATCTATATTCTGGATGAAACCAACCGGGTAGAGATCTATCACCATTGTGAAGGCAGTAAAGAGGAGCTTGTGCGCGACGTCAGCCGCTTCTATTCCTCTTCCCATGACCGTTTTACCTATGGTTCCAGCTTTATCAATTTCAATTTGCCGCAGTTCTATCAGATTGTGAGCGTTGATAACCGTTTTCAGGTTATTCCTTTCCGTAGCCAGACGCTGGCTCAGCTTTGCGCCACCGTTCCCGACTACGATGCCAACGACGACTACGCTCAGCGCTACCAAATGCATTGATGCTCTGCCGCGATTAGGGTGTTTTGGTGGAATGCCTTTCGCTGCATAAAGGATGCTTTGGCGAAATGCCTTCCGCCGCATTAAGTATGCTTTGGCGGAATGCCTTCCGCTGCATAAAGGATGCTTTGGCGAAATGCCTTCCGCCGCATTAAGCACGCTTTGACGGAATGCCTTCCGCCGCATTAAGTATGCTTTGGCGAAATGCCTTCCGCCGCATTAAGGATGCTTTGGCGGAATGCCTTCCGCCGCATTAAGTATGCTTTGGCGGAATGCCTTCCGCCGCATAAAGGATGCTTTGGTGAAATGCCTTCCGCCGCATTAAGCACGCTTTGACGGAATGCCTTCCGCTGCATAAAGGATGCTTTGGCGGAATGCCTTCCGCCGCATTAAGTATGCTTTAGCGGAATGCCTTCCGCCGCAACAGATCAGCTTTTCCTGTTGCTTTTGGCACTTCACCTGCGATGATAGGCAATCAACAGGCACCGATAACGAGCAGAATAAGCATGAACAAAATAATTTGCCGGATGGCGCTGGTACTGGCTGTAGCCAGCCTGGCAGGTTGCGGACTGAAAGGACCTTTGTACTTCCCGCCGCAGGAACAGCCAAAGCAGCAAACCACTGACAGCAGTGGCCAGACTTCCGTGACGACCACCGATCGCTCCTCTGTCGAAACTACCTCACCAGACCAGAACAGCGGTACGGCGTCCGGCACCTCAACAAATCAGAGCTCAACTACGATCTCTTCTCAGGATGGAACAGAGAGCGGAACGTCGACCACTGAAACGGAAATGCCATCGGCTCAGTAAATTATGACGCACTCGTTGGAGCCAAAAATGCAGTTCTCCAAAATGCACGGTCTGGGCAATGATTTTATGGTTGTCGACGCCGTGACGCAAAACGTCTACTTCTCGCCAGAACTGATCCGGCGTCTGGCAGATCGTCATCTGGGGATCGGCTTCGATCAGCTGCTGATCGTGGAGCCGCCCTACGATCCCGATCTCGACTTCCATTACCGCATCTTCAACGCCGATGGCAGCGAAGTTGCCCAGTGCGGTAACGGCGCGCGCTGTTTTGCCCGCTTCGTGCGGCTGAAAGGGCTGACCAACAAAAATGATATCCGCGTCAGTACACAAACGGGCCGCATGGTGCTCAGCGTGACGCAGGATGAAATGGTCTGCGTCAATATGGGCGAACCCAATTTCGAACCGCAACAGGTTCCTTTCCGCGCCAACAAAGCGGAAAACCTCTATCTGATGCGCGCGGCGGAACAGACGATCATGTGCGGCGTGGTTTCAATGGGCAACCCGCATTGCGTGCTGACCGTAGAGAGCGTAAAAACCGCCGCCGTAGAAAGCCTGGGGCCGGTGCTGGAAAGCCATGAGCGCTTCCCGGAGCGGGTCAACGTCGGCTTTATGGAAGTTGTCAGCCGCGAACATATTCGCCTGCGCGTTTATGAACGTGGCGCGGGTGAAACGCAGGCCTGCGGCAGCGGGGCTTGTGCCGCCGTTGCGGTAGGTATTCAGCAGGCGTTGCTGGCGGAAAAAGTTCGTGTCGACCTGCCAGGCGGCAGCTTAAACATTGCCTGGAAAGGCCCCGGCCACCCGCTGTATATGACCGGACCTGCCACCCACGTTTATGACGGATTTATCCATTTATGAAAAATGTCGGAGAACAACAGGCGTCAGGCGAGCTGATGGACGATCGCGCCGTCAGCGACTTCCTGCTGCAAAATCCGGACTTCTTTATCCGCAATGCCCGCCAGGTAGAGCAGATGGTGGTGCCGCACCCCGTTCGCGGCACGGTTTCTCTGGTTGAGTGGCAGCTGGCTCGCCAGCGCAACCACATCACTCAGCTGGAAGAAGAGATTACCCTGCTGATGGAGCAGGCCAGCGCCAACCAGCAGCTGTTCAGTCGCCTGTTATCTTTGCAGGCGCGTCTCTCTTCTGCCGACAGCCTGCACGATATGCTCAACCGACTGCACCGCTGGGCGCGAGAGCTTGGGCTGGCGGGAGCGAACGTGCGTCTGTTCAGTGAAAAATGGCGCATTGGCGCACCTTCGGACTTTACTCAGCTGGCGCTTTCCCGTCCTGCTTTTGAGGCGGTGCGTATTCAGCGCCTGGGCAAACAGCAGCATTATCTGGGCAACCTTAACGGCCCCGAACTGCTGTTACTGCTGCCTCAGGCTAAAGCGATTGGCTCGGTCGCCATGTCACTGATGGGCGAGCAGGGCGACCTGGGCGTGCTGATTTTCAGTAGCCGCGACAGCCAGCACTATCAGTCAGGAATGGGCACCGTGCTGTTGCAGCATTTGTCTCTGATGTTACCTGAACTCCTGACGCGCTGGATTGAACGCGCATGAGTAGCGACTCGCCGCTTCTGCCTGCCGTAGAGGGCTTCCTGCGCTACCTGAAGGTGGAGCGGCAGCTCAGCCCGCTTACGCAAACCAATTATCAGCGGCAGCTCTCTGCCTGCATTGCGTTGCTGACTGAAATGAATCTCTCTGCCTGGGATAAGCTGGATGCGGCACAGGTCCGGTCACTGGCAGCAAAAAGTCGCCGGGGTGGCCTGAAGCCCGCCAGTCTGGCCTTGCGCCTCTCTGCGTTACGCAGTTTCCTCGACTGGCAAATCAGCCAGGGGGTTCTCAAGGCCAATCCCGCCAAAGGTATCGCTACGCCGCGCGCGCCACGCCATCTGCCCAAAAATATTGATGTGGATGAAGTCAGCCGCCTGCTGGATATCGACCTAAACGATCCGCTGGCGGTGCGCGACCGCGCCATGCTGGAGATCATGTACGGTGCAGGCCTGCGTCTCTCTGAGCTGGTGGGAATTGATACCGGCCATCTGGATTTAGCCTCCGGCGAAGTCTGGGTCGTGGGTAAAGGCAGTAAAGAGCGGCGTCTGCCGATAGGCCGCACGGCCGTGCAGTGGATGGAGCACTGGCTGGAGATGCGCGAGCTGTTTGCGCCAGAAGACCAGGCGGTGTTTCTCTCAAAGCAGGGCAAACGGATGTCGGCCCGCAACGTACAGAAAAGGTTTGCTGAATGGGGTGTGAAGCAGGGCGTCTCCAGCCATATCCATCCGCATAAGCTTCGCCACTCCTTTGCCACGCATATGCTGGAGTCCAGCGGCGACCTGCGTGCGGTCCAGGAGCTGCTTGGCCACGCAAATCTCAGCACCACGCAAATTTATACCCATCTTGACTTCCAGCACCTGGCGTCGGTTTACGATGCTGCCCATCCCCGTGCCAAACGAGGAAAATCCTGATGCACTTTTACCGACCGCTGCGCCCTGTTGCAGCGATGACTTTTGACCTGGACGACACGCTGTACGATAACCGTCCGGTGATCCTGCGTACCACTAAAGAGTCCCATGCGTTTCTTCAGTCTTACCATCCCGCCCTGAATGAATTCAGCGTTGAACACTATCAGCAGCTGCGCGACAGCCTGCGCGAACAGGAGCCGGAGATCTACCATGACGTCAGCGAATGGCGTCGTCGTGCGGTGGAGCTGGCGATGCTGAAAGTGGGTCTCAATGCCCGTGAGGCTGATGAAGGTTCCCGGGCTGTGATGGCCAACTTCGCCCAGTGGCGCAGCAAAATTGAGGTGCCGGAAGAGACGCACGTTACGCTGGCGGCGCTGGCAGAGCGTATCCCGCTGGTGGCTGTCACCAACGGTAATGCAGAGCCTCATCTGTTTGGCCTGGATAAATACTTTAAATTTATCCTGCGCGCCGGGCCGGATGGTCGCGCCAAACCTTATGAAGATATGTATCACGCGGCCGCGGAAAAGCTCAATCTGCCGCTGGCAAGCATTCTTCATGTGGGCGATGACCTGACCACCGACGTGGCGGGTTCAGTGCGCTGCGGCATGCAAGCCTGCTGGATCAATTTGCATAACGGTAACCTGCGGCATATCGCCGATGCCCGCCTGCTGCCCACGCTGGAAATTTCGCAGTTGGCATCGCTGACTGCGCTGATATAATAAACTGGTTAAATATCCAGTGGAGCGCCTGTCGCTCCCCCTTTTCTGACGGTGCCTATGGACGTTTCAGACCTGCTAGACAGCTTGAATGACAAACAACGCGAGGCCGTAGCCGCGCCGCGCAGCAATTTGCTGGTGCTGGCAGGGGCTGGCAGCGGCAAAACCCGCGTGCTGGTTCACCGGATTGCCTGGCTGCTGGCGGTAGAGAACTGCTCTCCTTATTCGATCATGGCGGTGACCTTTACCAACAAGGCTGCTGCGGAGATGCGCCACCGCATTGAGCAACTGATCGGCACCAGTCAGGGCGGGATGTGGATCGGTACCTTCCACGGGCTGGCGCACCGCCTGCTGCGTGCGCACCACCTGGATGCTAACCTGCCCCAGGATTTCCAAATCCTTGACAGCGAAGACCAACTGCGACTGCTGAAGCGCCTGATTAAGGCGATGAACCTGGATGATAAACAGTGGCCCGCACGGCAGGGCATGTGGTACATCAACGGCAAAAAAGATGAAGGCTTAAGACCAAAGCATATCGAAAGCTACGGCAACCCCATTGAGCAAACCTGGCTGCGGATCTATCAGGCCTATCAGGAAGCGTGCGATCGTGCCGGACTGGTCGACTTCGCCGAGCTGCTGCTGCGTGCCCATGAGCTGTGGCTCAATAAGCCGCATATTCTTAACCACTACCGCGAGCGTTTCACTAACGTGCTGGTGGACGAATTCCAGGATACCAACAATATTCAGTACGCCTGGATCCGTATGCTGGCGGGCGACAGCGGGAAAGTGATCATTGTTGGCGATGACGATCAGTCGATTTATGGCTGGCGTGGGGCGCAGGTAGAGAATATTCAACGCTTCCTTAACGACTTCAGGGGCGCGGAAACCATCCGTCTGGAGCAGAACTACCGCTCCACCAACAACATCCTGAAAGCGGCGAACGCCCTGATTGCCAATAACAGCGGTCGTCTTGGTAAAGAGCTGTGGACGGACGGCAGTGATGGCGAGCCGATCGCTATTTACTGCGCCTTCAACGAGCTGGATGAAGCCCGCTTCGTGGTGAACCGTATTAAGGTCTGGATGGAGAAGGGCGGTGCGCTGAACGACTGCGCCATTCTGTATCGCAGCAACGCCCAGTCGCGTGTGCTGGAAGAGGCACTGCTGCAAACCAGCATGCCTTACCGGATCTACGGCGGTATGCGCTTCTTCGAACGTCAGGAAATTAAAGACTCTCTGGCTTATCTGCGTCTGATTGCTAACCGCAACGATGATGCGGCCTTCGAGCGCGTGGTGAACACGCCCACGCGTGGCATCGGTGACCGGACGCTGGATGTTGTCAGGCAGACCGCTCGTGAGCGTCAGCTAACGCTGTGGCAAAGTTCACGCGCGCTGTTGCAGGAAAAGGCGCTGGCGGGCCGGGCGGCTTCTGCGCTGCAACGCTTTACGGAGCTGGTGGATTCCCTGGCACAGGAAACCAGTGAGATGCCGCTGCATGTGCAGACTGACCGGGTGATCAAAGATTCCGGCCTCTGGCTGATGTATGACCAGGAGAAGGGCGAGAAGGGGCAGGCGCGAATTGAAAACCTTGAGGAACTGGTGAACGCCACGCGGCAGTACAGTTATCAGGATGAAGATGAAGATCTGATGCCGCTGCAAGCTTTCCTCTCCCACGCTGCGCTGGAAGCGGGCGAAGGCCAGGCCGATAAGTGGCAGGATGCGGTACAGCTGATGACCCTGCACTCTGCCAAAGGTCTGGAATTCTCGCAGGTCTTTATTGTCGGCATGGAAGAGGGAATGTTCCCCAGCCAGATGTCGCTGGATGAGGGCGGCAGGCTGGAAGAGGAGCGCCGTCTCGCCTATGTTGGCGTCACGCGCGCCATGCAGAAGCTTACCCTCACCTATGCGGAAACCCGTCGCCTGTATGGCAAAGAGGTCTATCATCGCCCCTCACGCTTTATCGGCGAGCTGCCGGTTGAGTGTGTGGAAGAGGTGCGTCTGCGGGCCAGCGTTACCCGCCCGGTAAATCATCAGCGGATGGGAACGCCGGTGGCGCAGAATGACAGCGGCTTTAAATTAGGCCAGCGGGTGCGGCACGCCAAGTTTGGCGAAGGCACTATCGTCAATCTGGAAGGCAGCGGCGAACACAGCCGTTTGCAGGTGGCTTTCCAGGGCCAGGGCATTAAGTGGCTGGTGGCCGCCTATGCCAAACTGGAAACGGTCTAACCCCCTGTCAGCGGGACGAATTTCTTCGTCCCGCCCGGTTGTTAACCTTTGCTAACGCATGTCAATGTTTGGTGCACATTTATCCCGGCTCTGATGTTGACGCCATTTTCAGCACAGCGTAACATGCGCGCACCATTACCCTGAGAGGACATTCGCCTTGGACACACCCAGTAGATACTGGCTCATTGACCTGCTCAGCAGGTACAACTCCTAAGGCTATCCTCTTCTGCCGATAGCCTTCGTGGTTGTTGGCGATCCCGCATCTCCGTCGCTCTGAGTCAGCATAGTCACTGACTGAAACCTCTGTTTCCCGTGTACAAGCGCTTTGTCCCATTTGTGACCGTGAATTGGGAGTACAGCTATGCTGAGCGCATTTAAACTCGACCAAAGCCGCTTAACCCGCCTTGAGCTGGAAGAACCTGACGATAAGCTGACCAGTTCGGTGTGGGTCGATCTGATCGAACCCGAGGAGAACGAGCGCGATCGCGTGCAGAACGAACTGGGCCAGAGCCTGGCGACCCGTCCTGAACTGGAAGACATTGAGGCTTCAGCGCGTTTCTTCGAAGATGAAGATGGCCTGCATATCCACTCCTTTTTCTTTTATGAAGATGCAGAAGACCATGCCGGTAACTCCACGGTGGCGTTTACCATTCGTGAAGGCCGCCTTTATACCCTTCGTGAACGGGAACTGCCTGCGTTTCGCCTTTACCGGATGCGCGCGCGTAATCAGATACTGATTGACGGCAACGCCTACGAACTCCTGCTGGATCTGTTTGAAACCAAAATCGAACAGCTGGCTGATGAAATCGAAAACATCTACAGCGACCTGGAAAAGCTAAGCCGGGTGATCATGGAAGGACATCAGGGCGATGAGTTTGATGCGGCGCTCTCAACGCTGGCAGAACTGGAAGATATCGGCTGGAAGGTGCGTTTGTGTCTGATGGATACGCAGCGTGCGCTGAACTTTTTAGTCCGCAAGGCGCGGCTGCCGGGCAATCAACTGGAGCAGGCGCGGGAAATATTGCGCGATATCGAATCCCTGCTGCCGCACAATGAATCGCTGTTTCAGAAGGTTAACTTCCTGATGCAGGCGGCAATGGGCTTTATCAATATCGAACAGAACCGCATCATCAAGATCTTCTCGGTGGTCTCGGTGGTCTTTCTGCCGCCAACGCTGGTGGCTTCCAGCTACGGCATGAACTTTGAGTTCATGCCCGAGCTGAAATGGAGCTTCGGCTATCCGGGTGCCATAGCGCTGATGATCCTGGCGGGGCTGGCTCCCTATGCCTACTTCAAGCGTAAGAACTGGCTTTAACGCCGGGCCGCACAAACGAAACCCCGCATGGCGGGGTTTTTTTTATCTCTCAACTTTCGGCGACCGTGACTGGTCTGCGCTTCAGCGTCCAGACGGCATCGAAAATGAACAGCGCCAGCGCTGCCCAGATAAAGGCAAAGGTGACGGCTTTATCCTGCGTCAGCTGCTCGCCATAAAAGATTACCGCCAGCAGGAACATCAGCGTGGGGCCAAGGTACTGGAAAAAGCCGACGGTGGAGAGCCGCAAGCGGCTACAGGCTGCGGTGAACAGCATCAGCGGAATAGTGGTTATTACGCCCGCCGCTATCAGCAGCATGTTGAGTGACCAGGGATTCTGATCCAGATGACTGGTGGGGCTTTCTGCAAAGCCAAACAGATAGATAGCCGCCACCGGCAGCAGCCAGCTGGTTTCAACCATCATACCCGTTTGCGCATCCACCCCAATTTTTTTGCGGATCAGGCCATAGAGCGAAAAGGAGACGGCCAGGCCAAGCGCAACGATCGGCACCGAGCCAAACTTCCATAGCTGCACCAGTACGCCACAGGCGGCGAGCGCTACCGCCAGCCATTGCAACCAGCGGAAGCGCTCTTTCAGAAACAGCATCCCCACCAGCACGTTCAACAGTGGATTAATAAAGTAGCCCAGGCTTGCTTCCAGCATATGGTGATTATTGACTGCCCAGATAAAAATCAGCCAGTTTGCGCAGATGACCGTAGCGGAGACCGCCAGCAGCAGCACCTTTTTCGGCTGTTGCAGGATCAGCTTCACTTTGCCCCAGTTACGGCTGAGGCTGACCAGCAGCAGCATAAAAAAGAAGGACCAGATCACCCGGTGAGTGATGATCTCGCCTGGGGCGACCTGCTGAAGCAGTTTAAAATAGGCTGGCGCAATGCCCCAGATGAAATAAGCGCCGAGAGCAAAGAAGATCCCCTGCCGGGTTTGTTGCGCATCCATGTAACGTGGCTCCGAAAAGAACAGTGATTGGGATAAGGGTAAACGGGGTAACTCAACAGCTAACCCGTAAGATAGGTGGCGGTTGCGCTGGCAATATATACACCCGCATCGTTATGCAGTTCTACGCGGGCGACGGAAACTTTATTCCCGCCGCGCAGCAGACTGCTGGTGGCGATAAACTGTTCGCCGCGTCCTGGTCGGAGATAATCAACACGCAGATCAATCGTGCCCATCCTTGCAAGGCGCTGCCGAAGCTCCTCTTCAGTAATGCTCTCCTGGCGGGTTAGCGCACTGGTTACGCAGACTAAGCCTGCTGCTACGTCCAGCACTGAGGCAATCACGCCGCCGTGCAGAATTTTCTGGGCGACATTTCCCACCAGTTTGGTCTGGTTAGCAAAACTCAGCTCAGCATAGTCTGATTCAAGCCTTTCCAGTTTCAGGCCCAACGCCTGATTAAACGGCATGTCACAGACAAAAATATTACCGATCAGGCGGCGCGCAGCCTCCTGAGCCAGAGGAACAGCAGAGATCATGAAAAGTCCTCGCAAAAAAAATGGTCGATACAGAATAACTGGTGCCCGTGCCAGGCTCGGGCGCGCTGTAATTTACAAAAACAGCGCTAATCTCCGTACCGGTTTCTGTGTAGAATGGCGTGCTTTTTACCCACTTACCCCGTTTCTGTTCTGGAGAACATTATGCCTATGCTGAGAGGATTGCTGGCAGCAGCCTTCCTGTTTCCCACGTTAGTTCTGGCACAAGAAGCCACGGTTACCGAGGTCCATGACCAGCCAGCCGTGCGTGGCAGTATTATCGCTAACCTGCTGGAAAAGCATGACAATCCTTTCGTTCTGTTCCCCTACGAAAGCAACTATGTTCTGTATACCGATACCAGCAACATTAATAAAGAGGCTATCCAGAGCTATAACTGGACAGACAATGCCAAGCACGATGAAGTGAAATTCCAGCTCAGCCTGGCCTTTCCGCTGTGGCGTGGCATTTTGGGTGACAACTCGGTGCTGGCAGCCTCGTATACTCAGACATCGTGGTGGCAGCTCTCTAACCGTGCCGGATCTTCGCCGTTCCGCGAAACCGACTATCAGCCGCAGATTTTCCTGGGCTGGGCGACAGATTATAGCTTCGCTGGCTGGACACTGCGAGATGTGGAAACGGGCCTGAACCACCAGTCAAACGGGCGCTCGGAACCCACTTCACGCAGCTGGAACCGGGTCTATGCCCGACTGATGGCGCAGAACGGCAACTGGATGGTGGAAGCCAAACCCTGGTTCCGCATTCCAGAAAGCGAAAATAATGATGATAACCCGGATATCACCAAGTACATGGGGTATTATCGTCTGACCGTTGGCTATCAATGGGGCGAAAGCATTTTCAGCGTCAAAAGCAACTATAACTGGAATAGCGGTTACGGTGGCGCGGAAATGGGCTGGAGCTACCCGATCACTAACCACGTTCGTTTCTATACCCAGGTCTTCAGCGGCTACGGCGAATCGCTGATTGATTATAACCACCGCCAGACGCGCGTGGGTGTGGGTGTGATGCTGAACGATCTGTTTTAATGCCTTTCCGGTGAGCGGCTCAGGTTCGCTCACCTGTCATCAGATTTGGGGAATTCGTGTCTACGGCTGCTGTAATCAATCAGGAAGCGCTGGCGGAACAGGTACTGCAAGAGACCTTCGGCTACCAGCACTTTCGCCCAGGACAACAATCCATTATTCAGGCTTCACTGAAAGGGCGTGACTGCCTGGTCGTGATGCCGACCGGCGGCGGCAAGTCGCTCTGCTATCAAATTCCGGCGCTGGTGAGAGAAGGCCTGACTTTGGTGGTTTCTCCGCTGATCTCGCTGATGAAAGATCAGGTGGATCAGCTGCTGGCCAACGGCGTGGCCGCCGCCTGTCTCAACTCTTCGCAGACCCGTGAAGAGCAACAGGAGGTGATGGCTGGATGCCGGACGGGACGGATCAGGCTGCTCTACATCGCGCCAGAACGCCTGATGATGGATAATTTTCTCGATAACCTGCTGCACTGGAACCCGGCGATGCTGGCCGTGGATGAAGCGCACTGTATTTCTCAGTGGGGGCACGATTTCCGCCCTGAGTACGGTGCACTGGGCCAGCTTCGTCAGCGTCTGCCTGATGTGCCGGTCATGGCGCTGACGGCAACAGCCGATGAAACGACGCGAAATGATATCGCCCGGCTGCTGCAATTAAACGATCCGCTGATCCAGATCAGTAGCTTTGACCGCCCCAATATCCGCTACACGCTGGTGGAAAAATTCAAGCCTACCGAGCAGCTGCTGCGCTATGTGCAGGATCAGCGCGGGAAGTGCGGCATCATCTATTGTAACAGCCGGGCGAAGGTGGAAGACACCGCCGCCAGGCTGCAAAGCCGTGGGCTGAGCGTTGGTGCTTACCATGCCGGAATGGATAACGCCCATCGCGCGCAGGTTCAGGAAGCGTTCCAGCGTGACGATCTGCAAATTGTCGTGGCGACGGTCGCCTTTGGCATGGGCATCAATAAACCCAACGTGCGTTTTGTGGTGCACTTCGATATTCCCCGTAATATCGAGTCCTACTATCAGGAGACGGGCCGTGCCGGTCGTGATGGCCTGCCAGCAGAAGCATTGATGCTGTACGACCCGGCGGATATGGCCTGGCTGCGTCGCTGTCTGGATGAAAAAGCGCCGGGGCCGTTACAGGATATTGAACGGCATAAGCTCAATGCGATGGGCGCGTTCGCTGAAGCGCAAACCTGCCGTCGTCTGGTATTGTTGAACTACTTTGGTGAAGGGCGTCAGCAGCCTTGTGACAACTGCGATATCTGTCTGGATCCGCCGCGTCGTTATGACGGGCTGGTGGAAGCGCAGAAAGCGCTATCCGGTATTTACCGTGTAGGCCAGCGCTTTGGTATGGGCTATATCGTTGAGGTGCTGCGTGGAGCGAATAATCAGCGCATCCGCGATATGCAGCACGATAAATTGCCCGTCTACGGTATCGGTAAAGATCAGAGCAACGAACACTGGGTGAGCGTGCTGCGCCAGCTGATCCACCTTGGGCTGGTGACGCAGAACATTGCCATGCACTCTGCGTTACAGCTGACGGAAGCGGCCCGGCCGATCTTACGCGGCGAAGCGCCGTTGATGCTGGCGGTGCCCAGGCTGGTCAGCGTTAAGCCCCGTAATAACAGCCAAAAATCTTTTGGCGGTAATTATGACCGCAAGCTGTTCGCCAAGCTGCGAAAACTGCGTAAAGCGATTGCCGATGAGGAAAATATTCCTCCTTATGTCGTCTTTAACGACGCCACGCTGATAGAGATGGCTGAACAGCTGCCGATTACCGCCTCCGAGATGCTGAGTATTAACGGCGTAGGTCAGAGGAAACTGGAACGGTTCGGAAAGCCCTTCCTGGTGATGATTAAAGAGCATATGGATGATGAAGAGTAGTTTCCCTGGATAGTGAGTCAAAGGAGAAGAGAAGATGATGTTATTCCTGACGGTGGCACTGGTTCATTTTGTCGCTTTGATGAGTCCGGGGCCGGACTTCTTTTTTGTATCGCAAACCGCGGTCAGCCGCTCCAGAAAGGAAGCGATGCTGGGCGTTACCGGAATTACTCTGGGCATTGTTATCTGGGCGGGCGTGGCGCTGATGGGGCTGAACCTGATCCTGCAACAGATGGCCTGGCTGCATCAGCTGATCATGGTTGGCGGCGGGCTTTACCTGTTGTGGATGGGCTGGCAGATGCTGCGCTCTGCGCGTCAGCAGCACAAACAGGCCACACAACCAGATGCCGCAGCGGTAGTGCTGCCGAAAAAGGGCAAAACTTTCCTGAAAGGCTTTCTGACTAACCTCTCAAACCCCAAAGCGGTAATCTACTTTGGCAGCGTGTTCTCGCTGTTTGTCGGGGATAATGTTGGCGCAGGGGAACGCTGGGGACTCTTTTTACTGATTGTCGGCGAAACCTTTGTCTGGTTCAGCCTGGTGGCCAGCATCTTTGCGCTGCCAGCGATGCGGCAGGGCTATCAGCGTCTGGCAAAATGGATTGATGGTTTTGCGGGCGTCCTGTTTGCCGGTTTTGGCATCCACCTGATCCTTTCACGCTAAGATTTCAGGCCGGATGACCGATCCGGCCTGAAACTGTCAGGCAATGCGCCTTGCCGAGGCCAGCAACGCACCTACCGCCATAAACATTCCGCCAAACGTTCTGTTCAGCAATTTCATCTGACGTGGCCCCTTGATCCATCCGGCAATACGGGTAGCCAACATGGCGTAGCCAATCATCACAATGATATCGACCACCACCGTCGTCACTCCCAATACCAGATACTGCACAGCCTGAGGCTGATGGGGAAGGATGAACTGTGGGAACAGCGCCGCCAGGAAAACAATGCTTTTTGGGTTAGTCAGGTTCACCAGAACCGCGCGCTTAAACAGCTTTCTGCGCGGCATAGCTTTTGCCACCGCCTGAAGATCGATGCCACCGGCAGAGCGCCACTGCTGGATGCCCAACCAGACCAGATAAGCCGCGCCTGCCCATTTCAGTATCTCAAAAGCCAGCAGAGATTGTGAGAACAGGGCGCCCAGGCCAATGCCCACCAGCATGATGTGCAGCGAAAGGCCAACCTGCAAGCCGGAAATGGAAGCCACAGCACCACGATAACCGTGGCTGATACCGGTACTCATGGTATTGATCGCCCCGGAACCGGGGGAAAGACTTAAGATGCTGGTGGTTAAAAGATAAGCCAGCCACCATTCGATGGTCATGGGTAACGCTCCCTGATAGCGCAGAAGTATGACACAATACGTCATTGTTTGCGGTTGCGCTACGGAATGAGATATCCCTTCCGGGCGGTGAAAAGGGAGTAAGGGCTGAAGCCGATGACAAGTCAAAAAAATGGCTGGCCAACGCGTGAAAAAGCGTTTGCTGCTTTTGCTACGGGGCCGCTGCTGGACTTCTGGCAGCAGCGCGAAGAGTGCGAATTCACCGGCGTGGAAAACGTCAAAATACGCTATGTCCGCTTCACTTCTGCGCTTCACGATAAAGTTATCCTGCTCTGTCCGGGAAGGATCGAAAGCTATGTGAAATATCCTGAGCTGGCCTATGATCTGTTTCAGTGCGGCTATGACATCATCATTATTGACCACCGTGGTCAGGGCCGCTCTGGCCGGCTGTTGCAGGATTCTCACCGCGGCCACGTCGAAGCGTTTGACCATTATGTTGACGATTTAGAAACGCTTTATCTGAAGGAAGTTGCTGGCCGCCACTACCATCACCGTTATGCGCTGGCTCACTCAATGGGCGGGGCAATTTTAGCGTTGATGCTGGCAAGAAGGCCTGGGGCTTTTGACGCGGTGGTGCTGGCTTCGCCAATGTTCGGTATCTTTCTTCCCATGCCGGTTTGGATGGCGAACCGCATCCTGGAGTGGGCGGAAAAACGCCCGGCGCTGCGGGACGGTTACGCCATGGGCACCGGGAAATGGCGTGCCAGGCCCTTTGGCATCAATGAACTGACCCACAGCCGTGAACGCTACCGGCGCAACCTGCGTTTCTATGCTGATGACCCCGGCCTGCGCGTGGGCGGCCCAACCTATCATTGGGTGCGTGAAGGGATGCAGGCCGGGCAGAGTATTATCAGCCGGGCAAAGGAGATCTCCACACCGCTACTGCTGTTGCAGGCTGGTGAGGACAAAGTGGTGGATAACCAGGCCCAGAATCTCTTCTGTCAGGCCATGATCGCTGCGGGCCAGCCCTGTGAAGGGGGAAAACCGCAGGTAATTGCAGGCGCGCGTCATGAGATCTTGTTTGAAAAAGACAGCATGCGTGCCGAAGCGCTGGAAGCCATTGTGGCGTTTTTCTCCAGACATTAATTTTGCACTACTCAGATGTGACTCAGTAGCGGGCCAGCCAGACTGCCCGATAACAGACTAACCAGAGGTTTTATGTACCCTATTGTTGCTTCCGATCTTGATGGCACGCTTTTGTCGCCGGATCACCGTTTATCTCCCTTTGCCCGTGAAACGCTGCAACTGATGACGCGCAAGGGGGTGAATTTTATCTTCGCCACTGGCCGTCACTACATTGATGTGGCTCAAATGCGGGACAGTCTGGGGATTGACGCTTTTATGATCACCTCTAACGGTGCGCGCGTGCACAACACGGCTGGCGAGCTGGTCTTCAGCCACAATCTGGACGAAGATATTGCCCGTGAGCTGTTTGCGCTGCACCACAGCCATGAGGATATTTTTACCAACGTCTACCGTGATGAAGAGTGGTTCCTGAACCGTAACCGTCCAGAAGAGATGGATTTCTTCCGCGAATCTGACTTCAATTACCAGATCTATGAGCCGGGTTCACTGGCAACGGATGGCATCAGCAAGGTGTTCTTTACCTGCGGTAAGCCTGAGCTGCTGATCCCGCTTGAAGAGGCGCTGGTGGCTCGCTGGGGCGACCGCGTTAACGTCAGTTTCTCGCTGCCGACCTGTCTGGAAGTGATGGCTGGTGGGGTTTCGAAAGGTCATGCGCTGGACGCCGTTGCTCAGTCTCTGGGATTTGGCCTGAAAGACTGCATCTCCTTTGGCGACGGTATGAATGATAAAGAGATGCTGACCATGGCGGGCAAGGGGTGCATCATGAGCAATTCGCACCATCGTCTGAAAGATCTGCTGCCAGAGCTGGAAGTGATTGGGTCTAATGCGGATAACGCTGTGCCCCATTATCTGCGTAAGCTTTATAACGTGTAGTCGGTAATCTTCCGCCCCGGCGCACCGGGGCGGAAAAGTTTACTGATGCAGGAAGTGAACCGCTTTATCCGGGAAATCCGTGAATAAGCCCTCTACGTTGGCCTGGTTGTACAACACATCGTAGAGCTGATCGACATTATCTACCCAGTCGGGAAGCTGGTCTGCCCGGACAGTGTACGGATGCACCACCATTCTGGCCTGGTGCGCCTCTTTCACCAGCGCGGTCAGACGAATATGACCCTTAGTCGATGTCGCCTCCACCAGCATATGGTAGTCCGGCCCGATCCCATCGGCGTACTCAGCCACTTGCTTCATAGCGCCGGGTTTGAACATCCAGTCGTAGCTGTAGTTCACCCATTTGCCATTCTGCTGCTCCTGCGTCTCTTTTGAGTCAGTTTCAGTGATTAACTGAACCAGTTTGAGATCCATTCCTCGCTGTGGCTCCAGCTCCGTTTTGATCCGCTTCACTTCGTTATAATCAAAACACTGAAGGTAAACAGGATCTTTTTTATCGCTGTAACCATACTTTTTCAGGACATCAAGCACCTTAGCCGAGATATCTTTGCCCTCCTGGCGATGAAACCAGGGGGCTTTAATCTCAGTGTAAATCCCGATGTTCTTACCTGTAGAGTAATTCAGCCCCTGAATGAATTCGATCTCCTCCTCAAAGGTATGAATGCGGAAATCAGATTTCCCCAGAGGGAAGCGTTTTGGAAAAGTCTGCTTTTTCCTGCCGTTTTCCACGGTAAAACCTTCCGTGAATTTCAGTCCTTTGATCTCTGCCAGCGTGAAGTCGATAGCGTAGTAACGTCCATCCTTTCTGGCACGAGCGGGATAACGGTCGGCAACGTCAGTCACACGATCAAGGTAATGATCGTGCAGCACCACTAACCGGTCATCTTTGGTCATGACCAAATCCTGCTCCAGAAAGTCGGCTCCCTGGGCATAGGCCATCGCCTTTGCCGGAAGCGTATGCTCCGGCAAATAGCCGCTGGCTCCCCGGTGGGCAATAACAATTTTGTCCGGTTCAGCCATCGCGCAGAGTGAAGAGGCCATTAATATCGTGGCCACGAGTGTTTTAACTGACATGGACTCTCCTGTTATTCCGCCTGCTTCAGCTGCTGTTTATGCTTGTTTTCACTGAGCATGGTCAGCACCAGCAACAGCACGGCCAGTACACACCCGCCAATCATGATGATAAAGCCGCCGTCCCAACCGAAAAAGTCTACGGTGTAGCCGACGATAGCGCTGGCTGCCACAGAGCCGCCCAGGTAACCAAACAGGCCGGTAAACCCTGCCGCTGTCCCGGCCGCTTTTTTAGGCGCCAGCTCTAACGCATGCAGGCCGATCAGCATCACAGGCCCATAAATCAGGAAGCCGATTACGATCATACAAGCCATATCAACGCCGGGATTGCCTGCCGGGTTCATCCAGTAGACCACGGTGGCAATGGTGACCAACACCATAAAGAATACGCCGGTGGCACCACGGTTGCCTTTGAAGACTTTGTCAGACATCCAGCCACAAAGCAGCGTGCCGGGGATCCCTGCATATTCGTAGAAAAAGTAGGCCCAGGAGGATTTATCCAGCGCGAAATGCTTCACTTCTTTCAGGTAGGTCGGTGACCAGTCAAGAATGCCGTAACGCAGCAGATAGACAAACACGTTCGCCAGCGCGATATACCACAGCAATTTATTCGGCAAAATATATTGCATAAAGATCTGCTTAGCGGTCAGCTCTTCTTCATGTTTTTCATCATAGTCCGGCGGATAATCATTTTTGTAATCTTCAATCGGCGGCAGGCCACAGGATTGCGGTGTATCGCGCATCATGGCAAAGGCGAAGAGGGCAATCACGATGGCACCAAAGGCTGGCATATAGAGCGCCGCTTTCCAGTCGTTAAACCACGCCATGCCCAGCAGGAACAGCAAAGGAGGAATGCCACCCCCTACGTTGTGCGCACAGTTCCAGACGGAAACCACTCTGCCGCGCTCTTTTTGCGACCACCAGTGCACCATGGTTCGGCCACAGGGAGGCCATCCCATTCCCTGAAACCAGCCGCATAAAAACAGCAGCACGAACATCACCATAATGCTGGAGGTTGCCCAGGGAACGAATCCCATAAAGAGCATGACCGCAGCGGCCAGAATCAAACCGGCAGGCAGAAAGAGTCTTGGGTTAGAGCGGTCAGAGACCGATCCCATAATAAATTTAGAAAAGCCGTAGGCGATAGAGATGCCTGAGAGCGCAAACCCGAGATCGCCACGGGAAAAACCCTGTTCAATCAGATAGGGCATGGCAAGAGCGAAGTTTTTGCGCACCAGATAATAGGCAGCATAACCGAAGAAAATCCCCAGGAAAATTTGCCAGCGCAGCTTGCGGTAAAGCGGATCTACCTTGCCGGCCTCCACGCGAGGTTGATGAGGGGCTGGCTTAAAAATACTTAACATAGGAGCCTCCGATGGGCGGTTTATTCTCTTTTTAGCGCCGCGTGACGCGTCGTACAAAAAGGATTGCCCCTGAACAGGGGTAAAATGTTCCTTTTCGCGCACAGAATAGGCGTAAAACGCTCAGCAGACTGTGAAGAAAGACTCAAATGTTACATTTTTATGACAAAAAAACTGTATTTGTGAATTGGCACGACAAAACATGTCTGGCTGTTGAAAGGAAAAGTGATAAAAAGCGCAATTCGTGCAGCGTTAAGCAAGGCACTTTCGTTAGCGAACATTTTTTTGCAAGAGCATGAGGTGTGTTTTAAGTGCTCAGATGTAAACCAAATAATTTCCTGTGACTTAGCGCATTTCGCTACACTACCGCCACTTTTCATTGCAGAGTTTTTATTGTGACGTTACTGATTGTCACCACAATCTTGTGGGCATTTTCTTTCAGCCTGATAGGTGAATACCTGGCCGGGCAGGTAGACAGCGTGTTTTCCGTCCTGGTTCGCCTGCTACTGGCCGCCGTGGTGTTCCTCCCTTTTTTGCGCTGGAAAGGCTATCGGCCTTCAACGCTGCTGCTCTATATGGGCGTCGGCGCTTTACAGCTCGGCGTGATGTACCTGGTGAGTTTCCAGGCCTATCTCTACCTCAGCGTGTCAGAATTTCTGCTGTTTACCGTGATGACGCCGCTCTATGTCACGCTGATTTACGATCTTCTGAAAGGGCGTGGCGTTCGCTGGGGATATGCACTGAGCGCCTTGCTGGCAGTGGGCGGTGCAGCCATTATCCGTTATGACAAGGTGAGCGAACATTTCTGGTTCGGCCTGTTGCTGGTACAGCTGGCAAATATCATTTTTGCTGTCGGCATGGTGGGTTATAAACGCTTACAGGAAATTCGTCCGATGCCACAGCATACGGCCTTTTCCTGGTTCTACCTTGGGGCGGCGTTAATCGCGGTGCTGGCCTGGTTCCTGTGGGGGAATCCGCAAAAGCTGCCTGAGACTTCTCTGCAATGGGGCATTCTGATCTGGCTGGGCATTGTCGCTTCAGGATTAGGCTATTTCATGTGGAACTACGGCGCTACGCAGGTTGATGCCGGGACATTGGGCATTATGAACAATATGCATGTGCCGGCAGGCCTGTTGGTCAACCTGGCAATCTGGCAGCAGCAACCGCACTGGCCAAGCTTTATCATTGGCGCGGCAGTGATTTTTGCTTCTCTGCTCGTCCACCGACACTGGATAATCAAAGGCAGGCAGTCGGGGTAATTGCTGCCAGAAAAGGTAAAGGGCAGCTGAGTGCTGCCCTTTACAGGTTATTTGGCTTTTACAGCAGGACGAACCTTCATGGTCAGCCCTTTAAGGAAGTTACGCAGGATCTGGTCACCGCATTCGCGGTAATTTTTATGGCCAGGCTTACGGAAAATAGCGCCAATCTCAGACTGACCCACGGCAAAGTCCGCCAGCTTGAGGATCTCAAGAATATCAGTGGTTTTCAGATCAAACGCGACACGCAGTTTCTTCATGATGATGTTGTTAGTCATTTTGCGTTCGATAGAGGGAGCAGGGGCCTCTTCGCTCTTGCCACGACGCTGGAAAATCAGGCCGTTCAGGAAGTAGCCCATAATCACATCCGGGCAGTCGCGGTAGCCTGGCTCATCCTCTTTTTTCAGGAAACTGTGCACTTCCGCTTCGCTGACCTCGGTTTCTGCCAGCGCCAGAATCGCCACGACCTGGGCATCGCTTAAATTCAGCATATAGCGCACGCTGCGCAGAACATCATTATTCGTCATAAAAATCTCATCAGGGATCAAAGTCTGTTGGGCGCATTATAGAGACAAATGGCCCCTGATGCAGGAAAACCCGCCAGAGATTAAGCGGGGGAGATAAATCAGGAGTGAGCCAGCGTACCAGGCAGGGGCATCCCCGGTTGGGAAGCATCCTTCACGCGCGGTAAATGATCGCAGGCATGCTGGCGGGCAGAGTGGATAAAAGCCTCGGTAACCGGCTGGCGCTGCTCGCCATCACGTACTGCGGCATAAAGGCGGCTCCATAGTCCTTCACCCAATGCTTTGGTAGTCACCACTCCCTGATGTTCAAAGCTCTCTACCACCCAGTGAGGCAGCGCGGCAATGCCCATGCCTGCCGACACCATCTGGATTAACAGCAGCGTATTATCGACGCTTTTCAGCGCCGGGCTGACGCCCGCAGGCTGTAAAAAGTGCCGCCAGATATCCAGACGCTGGCGCTGAACCGGATAAATCATCAGCACTTCGTTTGCCAAATCCTCAGGGGAAATATGCTCAATCTTCGCCAGAGCATGGTCCGGCGCCAGCACGAGTCTGACTTCAAAATCAAACATCGGCGAATAAAACAGCCCGCTACGCGGCAGAATATCCGAAGTAAGAACCAGATCCAGCTCACCCTGTTGCAGGGCTGGTTGTGGGTCAAACGTTACCCCCGATTTGAAATCCATCACCACCTGCGGCCAGCTCTGGCGGAAATTGTTCAGCGCCGGCGTCAGCCACTGGATGCAGCTGTGGCACTCAATGGCGATTCGCAGCGTAGTCTGGTGCGGCTCGTGACAAGCCTGTAGTGCCTGCTGAATTTGCGGCAGCACCTGCTCGGCCAGCTGCAACAGGATTTCACCCTGTGGCGTGAAGCGTAACGGCTGGCTCTTGCGCACGAAAAGACGGAAGCCCAGACGCTGTTCCAGGTCGCTGAACTGATGAGATAACGCCGACTGCGTTTGATGTAGCTGGGCTGCTGCTGCTGCCAGCGAACCAGTCGTCCGCAGCGCCTGTAGCGTTCGCAGGTGTTTAAGTTCGATCATGAGAGTCCTTCACAACGACAGTGAACAATTTGCGCTTGTGGTTACTACAGTACCTGCGGATTATAGATGTGTAAACATCTGGACGTCTAAAAGCCTGCTTGCAACGTCAACGGGCAGCAACTGAGGAGAGAACTGATGACCATTCTGAATCATACACTCGGATTTCCCCGCGTCGGCCTGCGTCGCGAACTGAAAAAGGCCCAGGAAAGCTACTGGGCAGGCACCCTTTCTCAGGAAGAACTACTGGCTGTGGGGCGTGAACTACGTGCCCGTCACTGGCAGCAGCAGAAGCAGGCAGGTGTGGATTTGGTGCCCGTAGGAGACTTCGCCTGGTACGATCACGTTCTGACCACCAGCCTGCTGCTGGGCAATGTTCCGGCCCGCCATCAAAATAAAGATGGCTCGGTCGACCTGGATACCCTGTTCCGCCTGGGCCGTGGCCGCGCGCCAACCGGCGAACCCGCAGCCGCAGCCGAGATGACAAAATGGTTCAACACCAACTATCACTATATGGTGCCGGAATTCACCAAAGGGCAGCAGTTTAAGCTGAGCTGGAGAGAGATCCTGGAAGAGGTGGACGAAGCGCTGGCGCTGGGACATAAGGTGAAACCTGTGCTGCTTGGGCCGGTAACCTATCTGTGGCTGGGTAAAGTAAAAGGTGAACAGTTTGACCGTCTGAGCCTGCTGAACGATATTCTGCCGGTCTATCAGCAGGTGCTGGCTGAGCTGGCGAAGCGCGGTATCGACTGGGTACAGATTGATGAGCCTGCGCTGGTTCTGGAACTGCCTCAAGAGTGGCTGAATGCCTTTAAGCCAGCTTATGAAGCGCTTCAGGGCAACACAAAGCTGCTGCTGACCACCTATTTTGAAAGCGTCGGTACCAACATTGACACCATTCGCACGCTGCCGGTTCAGGGCCTGCACGTTGACCTGGTCCATGGCAAAGATGATATCGCCGGGCTGAACAGAAAAGTTCCGGCAGAGTGGTTGCTCTCCGTAGGGGTTATTAATGGCCGTAATGTCTGGCGCGCCGATCTCAGCAGCTGGTTTGAACGCCTTCAGCCGCTGGTGGCGCAACGTCAGCAGCTCTGGATCGGTACATCCTGTTCATTGCTGCACAGCCCTATCGATCTCAGCACCGAAACGCGTCTGGATAATGAGGTTAAAAGCTGGTTCGCCTTCGCGCTACAGAAGTGTGCCGAGCTTTCGCTGCTGAGCAATGCGTTAAATAACAACGATCCGCAGTCGCTGGAAGCCTGGAGCGCGCCAGTTCGCGCCCGCCGCCAGTCAACCCGCGTGCATAATGCGGCGGTTGGCGAACGTCTGGCAGGCATCACCCCTAAAGACAGCCTGCGCAATAACAGCTACGTTGTGCGTGCAGAAGCGCAGCGTAAGCGCTTCCGGCTGCCCGCCTGGCCGACCACCACTATTGGCTCATTCCCGCAGACCACTGAAATTCGTGGTTTGCGTCTGGACTTCAGGCAGGGTCGCCTGGATGCCAGCCGCTACCGCACCGGCATTGCTGAACATATTAAGCAGGCCATTGCCGAACAGGAGCGGCTGGGGCTGGACGTGCTGGTGCACGGAGAAGCTGAACGTAACGATATGGTTGAATATTTTGGTGAGAATCTGGATGGTTTCGCCTTCACGCAAAACGGCTGGGTGCAGAGTTACGGTTCGCGCTGCGTGAAGCCGCCGGTAATCATTGGTGACGTCAGCCGTCCGGAAGCGATCACCGTTGAGTGGGCGAAGTACGCGCAGTCTCTGACCGATAAACCGGTTAAAGGCATGCTGACCGGCCCGGTGACTATCCTTTGCTGGTCATTCCCCCGCGAAGACGTGACCCGTGAAACCATCGCAAAACAGATTGCACTGGCACTGCGGGATGAAGTGGAAGATCTGGAGAAAGCCGGGATTGGCATCATTCAGATTGATGAGCCAGCTTTACGTGAAGGGCTGCCGCTTCGTCAGTCTGACTGGGCTGCCTATCTGGAGTGGGCCGTAGAAGCGTTCCGTCTTACCGCCGCCGTGGCGCGGGATGACACGCAAATTCATACCCATATGTGCTACTGCGAATTCAACGACATCATGGATTCCATCGCCGCGCTGGATGCGGATGTGATCACCATTGAAACGTCACGATCTGATATGGAACTGCTGGAGTCGTTTGAGGAATTCGATTATCCGAATGATATTGGGCCAGGCGTTTACGATATTCACTCGCCAAACGTGCCAGAGGTGGAGTGGATAGAGGCGCTGCTGCTGAAAGCGGCAAAACGCATTCCAACAGAGCGTTTGTGGGTAAACCCGGATTGCGGTTTGAAGACGCGTGGCTGGCCGGAAACCCGTCAGGCGCTGGCTAATATGGTTAAAGCCGCGCAAAACCTGCGAAAACTCGAAGCCTGATTTCTCTGTTGTTATGTTGGGGCGCTATGCGCCCCCTTTTTTATTACTTCACGTCATATTGCCTGAACCAGGCAAGCATCCTCTGCCAGCCATCCTGGGCAGACTCCTGGTGATAGCTGGGGCGATAGTCGGCGTTAAACGCATGTCCCGCCTCGGGATAAACTACGATTTCCGATTTCGCGTTGGCGGCACGCAGCGCCTGACGCATCTTCTCCACGCTCTCCTGCGGAATACTCTCGTCCTGACCACCATAAAGTCCTAATACCGGCGCAGTAAGGTCAACGGCGATATCCACGGGATGTTTCGGCTGCTTTAAGGTTTTCTCGCCAACAAGTTTGCCATACCACGCAACGGCGGCTTTCAGCTGAGGATTGTGCGCCGCATAGAGCCAGCAAATACGGCCGCCCCAGCAAAAACCGGTAATCGCCATATTGCGCATATCACCACCGTGGCGTGATGCCCAGTTGGCGACATGATCCAGGTCGGCAAGCACCTGACTGTCTGGAACTTTGCTGACTAATTCACTGAAAAGGGTGGGAATATCACTATATTCAGCAGGATCGCCCTGACGGAAATAGAGTTCCGGTGCCACGGCCAGATAGCCCTCCAGCGCCAGGCGGCGGCAGATGTCACGAATATGCTCATGTACCCCGAAAATTTCCTGAACCACCAGGATCACCGGCAACGGGCCGCTGGCATTACGGGGTTTGGCATGGAACGCGGGCATATTTTCGCCCTGGGTGGGAATGGAGGTTTCGCCTGACAAAATCGCTTCGCTGTCAGTGATAATCGTGGTCGATGCGGTAGGCGATACCGCAGGAGCGAACCCATTATTGCTCATTTTTTGAGTCATATTTTCTTCGGTTTTCATTGTCCTCTCCGTGCATGCATTAGCGCAATCAGCTAACTATAGCCAGGATTACGTTTGGGTCAGGGGATGCTTCTCTCTTCACCATTAACACTGCCATTAGCTGACCAACAGAACAAGTTGTGGCAATTACCGCTGACAGAGTGATTAAGTGCGATCTTCATCACATTTAAGTTTTTATTCACTGCAAGTTTCATTAACTTAAGTGATTAAACTCACATAAATTTTCCAGGTTTTGCACTATTGTTACCGCCTGATCCTTATCCCCCTTTCCCGTTACAGGAGTTTGAAATGGCACACTCAGACGTTTTTCATTTGGGTTTAACTAAAGCGGATTTGCAGGGTGCAACGCTGGCTATTGTGCCGGGCGATCCTGAGCGGGTAAAAAAAATCGCGGCATTGATGGATAACCCGGTCCATCTGGCATCACACCGTGAATTCACCACCTGGCGTGCAGAGCTGGATGGCAAAGCGGTCATTGTTTGTTCCACCGGCATCGGCGGCCCTTCCACCTCTATCGCGGTAGAGGAGCTGGCTCAGCTGGGCGTGCGTACTTTCCTGCGTGTCGGTACCACGGGAGCTATTCAGCCTGATATTAATGTCGGTGACGTACTGGTCACCACGGGTTCAGTTCGTCTTGATGGGGCCAGCCTGCATTTTGCTCCCCTCGAATTCCCTGCCGTGGCCGATTTCACCTGTACCACAGCGTTAGTTGAGGCGGCTAAAGCAGCAGGCGCGACCACGCATATTGGTATTACTGCTTCTTCCGATACGTTTTACCCCGGCCAGGAGCGCTACGATACCTATTCAGGGCGCGTGGTGAGCCGCTTTCAGAATTCAATGAAAGAGTGGCAGCAGATGGGTGTGCTGAACTATGAGATGGAATCCGCCACCTTGTTAACCATGTGTGCGAGCCAGGGGCTACGCGCAGGCATGGTAGCTGGCGTGATTGTAAACCGGACTCAGCAGGAGATCCCGGATGCAGAAACGATGAAAAGAACCGAAAGCGATGCGGTACGCATCGTGGTTGATGCCGCACGCCGTTTAATCTGATGCTTTGAAACCGAGGAGGATCGCTCAGTGATCCTCCTCTCCATTTTTCTCCCTCTGCCGCTGTTTCCCGATCTGCTTCCAGAATCCCACTTAAATTGACTCTTCAAGGCTTCCTGCCGCCGTTTTGTCTGGACATTCATACAGTGCGGCTCTACCTTTTCCGTAGCAAAGTCAGGGCAGGGGAGAATAAGGGTGGATGCAACAATCAGCTATGGTGTTTGTCTTGGGCTGGCAGGCCTGTTAGCAGGATGGATGATTGCCTGGTTCCGTGGGCAGCAACTTTCTGCGAAACAGGAGACAGAGCGACAGCTGCTGGTGCAGTCCGCCAGTCAGCTTCGCGATGAACGCGACAGGCTTCAGCAACAGCTGGAAAGCCAGCAGCAGGCACAGAAGCATAATGAGCTGGAACTGCGTCAGCTCCACGGCGCGTTGTCTGCGGCTCAGGAAAAACTCCACCATCTGGACCACTGGCGTAATGAGGCGGAACAGCTGACGCGTGAATTACGTACTCAGTTAGAAATCAACAGTTCGCAGGAGGCGGAGCTGCGGGAAGTCACTATCCGTCTTGAAGAGACGCGAATGGCCGCCGAAGAGAAGCAGCGTTTGCTGGTGAACAGCGAGCAGCGACTGAATGCACAATTTGAAAATCTGGCGAATCGCATCTTTGAAAACAGCGGCCGCCGGGTTGACGAGCAAAATAAGCAGAGCCTGAACAGCCTGATCTCCCCGCTAAGGGAACAGTTAGAAGGATTCCGCCGCCAGGTACAGGAAGGATTTGGTCAGGAAGCGCGTGAACGGCATACCCTCTCTCACGAAATTCGTAATTTGCAGCAGCTCAACGCGCAAATGGCTCAGGAAGCGATCAATCTCACCAAAGCCCTTAAGGGAGACAACAAGACGCAGGGTAACTGGGGCGAAGTGGTACTGAGCAGAGTGCTGGAGGCTTCTGGCCTGCGTGAAGGGCATGAATATGAAACGCAGGTAACCATTCAGCTGGAGCAAAATGGCCGGATGCAGCCTGACGTTATCGTGCGTCTGCCGCAGGGCAAAGATGTGGTTATCGATGCCAAAATGACGTTGGTAGCCTACGAACGCTATTTCAATGGCGAGGATGAAGCAGAACGTGAAGTCGCCATCAACGAACACATCGCCTCCATACGTGGACACCTTCGCCTGCTAAGTCGTAAAGATTATCAACAATTACCCGGTTTACGCTCTCTGGATTATGTGTTGATGTTTATCCCCGTTGAACCGGCCTTTTTGTTAGCGATCGATCGCCAGCCGGAGCTGATCAACGAAGCGCTTAAACTGAATATTATGCTGGTCAGCCCCACCACCTTGCTGGTGGCGCTGCGTACCATTAATAATTTGTGGCGTTATGAACACCAAAGCCGCCATGCGCAACGCATTGCCGATCGCGCTGCCAGGCTGTATGACAAAATGCGGCTGTTTGTGGATGACATGTCCGCTGTGGGGCAGAACATGGATAAGGCGCAGGAGAGCTATCGCCAGGCGATGAAAAAGCTTTCTGAAGGCCGGGGCAACCTGATAGCCCAGACCGAAAGCTTCCGCCATCTTGGGGTTGAGGTAAAAAGGCCGATCAATCCCCGACTTGTTGAACAGGCGATGCCGGATTCACCTGAAAATCTCTTTGATGAAGATCGGGATGAAACCGCGCCTGAACTCGATTTCGCCAGGGATAAGGGCGCTGCCCGGGTTAATGAATAAGCCGCCAGGCTGCGTGCCTGGCCTGCGTGACTCTGGTACACTTGGCGGATAATTGATTGCAGAGAAGGCAAAACAAATGGCAGATGAATCAAAGGACACCACCCATTTCGGCTTTCGTACCGTAGCGAAAAGCGACAAAGCTGAAATGGTGGCTGATGTTTTCCATTCCGTTGCGGCCAAATATGACCTGATGAACGATTTGATGTCGTTTGGTATTCATCGCGTCTGGAAGCGTTTTACCATTGATTGCAGCGGTGTACGTCGCGGACAGCGCGTGCTGGACCTGGCAGGTGGAACGGGTGACCTTACCGCTAAGTTTTCCCGCATTGTGGGCGAGACCGGCGAAGTGGTTCTGGCCGATATTAACAGTTCCATGCTGAAAGTAGGCCGGGAAAAATTACGCAATATCGGTATCGTCGGCAACGTGAACTATGTTCAGGCGAATGCTGAAGCCCTGCCGTTCCCTGATAACCACTTTGACTGTATTACCATCGCTTTTGGCCTGCGCAACGTAACGGAAAAAGAGAAGGCGCTGGCCTCTATGTTCCGCGTGCTGAAACCAGGTGGTCGCCTGCTGGTGCTGGAGTTCTCCAAACCGGTACTGGAGCCGCTGAGCAAAGCTTATGACGCCTACTCTTTCCATATCCTGCCGCGGATTGGCGAACTGGTGGCAAAAGATGCTGAAAGCTACCGCTACTTAGCCGAGTCTATTCGTATGCATCCCGATCAGGAAACGCTGAAGCAGATGATGGAAGAAGTTGGTTTTGAGAACACTACGTACCACAATCTCACCGGTGGCATTGTTGCACTGCACCGTGGATTCAAGTTCTAAACAGGAAAGCGAATGACTTTAACGCCGCTGTTAACCGCGGGGCTGGAAACGGCGCTTAATCAGGTCCTTTATCGCGATCGTGGCCTGAAGGCCGCCCGCCAGCGCCTCAACGGCAAAAGCCTGGCCATTGTGCTGGCAGAACTTAAACAACCGCTCACGTTTATCTTCAGCGAAAGGCAGGTGGACGTTCTGGGTGAATGGAGCGATAAGCCTGACTGCACGGTGAAAACTCAGCTTGCCACGCTGCGTAAACTGCGCGATCGCCAGCAGCTGACCAGCCTGATCCGCAGCGGTGAGCTGGAGGTAGAGGGGGATTTGCAGGTAGTACAGCACTTCTCTGCTTTGATCGATCTTGCTGAACTTGATCCTGCGGAATACCTTGCCCCCTGGACTGGCGACGTGATGGCACAAAGCATCAGCCAGTTTGCCCGCCGTGGTTTTCAGTTTCTTCGCGGCGATGTGCAGCGCAAGCAGGATTATTTAGGGCAGGCACTCACCGAAGAGTGGCGTCTTGCGCCTGGCGCGTTAGAGGCAGCGTGGTTTACTGAAGAAGTCGACGCATTAAACCGCGACTTTTCTGCCCTGGAAGCCCGTCTGACCAATCTGGAGGCCAAATGAGCTTTGGTGAAATACGCCGCCTGTACTTTATCATCAAGGTATTCCTGAGCTACGGCCTTGATGAGCTGATCCCAAAAACCCGCCTTGCCCTCCCGTTACTCCTGTGGCGTAAGTCGCTGTTCTGGATCCCGAATAAGCATAAAGAGCGGCTGTTGGGTGAACGGTTACGGTTGGCGCTGGAACAGCTGGGGCCGGTGTGGATTAAATTTGGTCAGATGATGTCTACCCGACGCGATCTTTTCCCACCGCAGATTGCCGATCAGCTGGCGATGTTACAGGATCGCGTGGCACCCTTTGAGGGCGTGCTGGCTAAGCAGCAAATAGAACTGTCGCTGGGTTGTCCTGTGGAAACCCTGTTTGATAATTTCGAGATCAAACCGCTGGCTTCCGCCTCTATTGCGCAGGTGCATACCGCTACCCTGAAAGAGAATGGCCGGGAAGTGGTGATTAAAGTGATTCGCCCCGATATCCTGCCGGTAATCAGAGCGGATATGAAGCTGATTAACCGCATGGCTCGCTGGGTTCCACGCTTATTGCCGGATGGCCGTCGTCTGCGTCCGCAGGAAGTGGTGGCGGACTATGAAAAAACGCTGATTGATGAGCTGAATCTGCTGCGCGAAGCGGCCAATGCCATTCAGCTTCGCCGCAACTTCGATAACAGCAAGATGCTTTACGTGCCGGAAATCTTCTCGGATTACGGTAGCGAAACCATGCTGGTAATGGAGCGGATCTACGGTATCCCTATTTCCGATGTGGTAGCGCTTGAGCAGCATGGCGTAAACATGAAACTGCTGGCCGAGCGCGGCGTGCAGGTGTTCTTTACCCAGGTGTTCCGCGACAGCTTCTTCCATGCTGATATGCATCCCGGCAACATTTTTGTCAGCTATGACCATCCGGAAGATCCGCAATATATCGGTATCGACTGCGGCATTGTCGGCTCGCTGAATAAAGAAGATAAGCGCTATCTGGCTGAGAACTTTATCGCCTTCTTTAACCGTGACTACCGCAAGGTTGCCGAGCTGCACGTTGACTCTGGCTGGGTACCGCCAGACACCAATGTAGAAGATTTTGAATTCGCCATTCGCACCGTTTGCGAACCTATCTTTGAGAAGCCGCTGGCGGAGATCTCCTTTGGTCACGTGCTGCTGAACCTGTTCAACACCGCCAGGCGTTTCAATATGGAGGTTCAGCCGCAGCTGGTTCTCCTGCAAAAAACATTGCTGTATGTTGAAGGCGTAGGGCGGCAGCTTTATCCCCAGCTCGATCTGTGGAAAACCGCAAAGCCGTTCCTGGAAGAGTGGATCAAAGATCAAATCGGCATTCCGGCTATCGTGCGCGCCTTGAAAGAGAAAGCGCCATTCTGGGCCGAAAAGCTACCGGAATTGCCGGAGCTGTTTTACGACAGTCTCCGTCAGCACAAGCATTTGCAGCACAGCGTGGACAAACTGGCTAACGATTTGAAGAGTGAGCGGGTCAGGCAGCATAAATCCCGTTACCTGTTCGGCGTCGGCGCTACGCTGCTTCTGAGCGGCACGGCTATTCTGCTGACCAAACCCGAGTGGGAGTGGGTTTCGGCAGGTATGATCGCGGCAGGGTTGGTCAGCTGGCTGGTTGGCTGGCGGAAAACTGACTGAATGTCATGAAAAGTAAACAGGGCCTTATCTTGTATGGTTAGGGCTTTGTTCATCGTCAGGGCAACCTCAGCTGTTATATACTGCAAACTGGCTTTACCATTTATCATCAGAGGCAAAAATCATGGGCGGTATCAGTATCTGGCAATTAATTATTATTGCCGTCATTGTTGTTCTTCTGTTCGGCACGAACAAATTGCGTAATCTGGGATCCGATCTGGGGTCATCAATCAAAGGCTTCAAAAAAGCCATGGGTGATGAAAACGAGAAGGATAAAGAGAAAGATCATGCCAATGATGCCGACTTTAACGCCAAACTGGCTGACAAAGCGCATACAGAAGCGAAGAAAGAAGACGTTAAGAACGACAAGGTATAAACCGTGTTCGACATAGGCTTTAGTGAACTGATATTGGTGTTCGTTATCGGGCTGGTCGTACTGGGTCCTCAGCGTTTACCGGTGGCGGTCAGAACCGTTGTCGGCTGGATCCGTGCTCTGCGCTCGCTGGCTACCAACGTGCAGAACGAACTGGCTCAGGAACTCAAGCTACAGGAGTTGCAGGAGAACCTGAAAAAGGTTGAAGAGGCCAGCAAGAACAGCCTCTCTCCTGAACTTAAAGCCTCTATGGATGAGCTGAAACAGTCAGCCGAATCCATGAAGCGTACTTTCCTGGGTGAGCACGAAAAAGCCGATGATGAAGCTAACACCATCCATAACCCGTTGGTGAAAAGGCCTGAGGATTCTCACGAAGGGGTGACGCCAGCGGAAGCCGATCATCAGGCCAGCGCGCCTGCAACAGCACCCGATGCGGCTACCGCGCCCGTTCAGGCCTCTCATCAGGCCAGCGCGCCTGCAAATGTACCTGATGTGGCTACTGCGCCCGTTCAGGCTCCTGCGGCAAGCGCTGAACCTAAGCCAGCGGCAACAACGAACGGCGACGTGCCACACTTGTCCAGCCGTGCTCCCGTTTCCACTACATTACCGAGCGATGAACGATAAACATGGCTGTTGAAGATACCCAACCGCTTATCAGTCATTTGATTGAACTCCGTAAGCGCTTGTTGAACTGTATTATTGCCGTTGTGGGCATCTTTGTCTGCCTGGCTTATTTCTCCAATGACATCTATCAGCTTGTTTCCGCACCGCTGATCAGGCAGTTGCCAGCGGGGGCCAGCATGATCGCCACCGACGTGGCTTCTCCCTTTTTCACCCCCATTAAGCTGACGATAATCGTCTCGGTTTTCCTTGCGGTACCGGTGATCCTTTATCAGATTTGGGCCTTTATTGCGCCCGCGCTCTACAGGCATGAGCGCAAGCTGGTTATGCCGCTGCTCTTTTCCAGTTCATTCCTATTCTACATAGGGATGGCTTTCGCCTACTTTATTGTCTTTCCGCTGGCTTTTGGCTTCTTCGCCAAGACGGCGCCGCAGGGCGTATTGATTGCCACTGACATTAACAACTATCTCGATTTTGTGATGGCGCTGTTTATGGCTTTTGGTGTCTCTTTTGAAGTGCCGATTGCCATCGTACTGATTTGCTGGACTGGCCTGACCACGCCAGAGGATCTGAAGAAGAAGCGTCCTTATGTTCTGGTAGGTGCTTTCGTGGTGGGAATGCTGTTAACACCGCCTGATGTCTTCTCGCAGACGCTTTTAGCTATCCCAATGTACTGCCTGTTTGAAGTCGGCGTGTTCTTCGCCCGCTTCTATGTTGGCAAACGTCGTCAGGATATGGACCCGGAAGAGAAGGGTTCTGAATAGCGCAGAGCAGGTCCAGCGTTCACCTTATATGAAGTAAACTAACCGCCCGAAAGGGCGGTTACCGTTTGGAAATCCTATGTTCGATATTGGCGTTAACCTGACCAGCACGCAGTTTGCAAAAGATCGCGACCAGGTCGTTAAACGTGCAAAAGAGGCTGGCGTGCGCGGATTGCTGCTCACGGGCACCAACGCGCTGGAAAGCCAGCAGGCTCAGAGCCTGGCTATGCGCCGTCCGGGATATTGCTGGTCTACGGCGGGCGTGCATCCTCACCATGCCAGCGAATGGTCGGGTGAGACGGCGGCCACGCTGAGACGTCTGGCTGAAAGCCCGGAAGTTGTGGCTATTGGCGAATGTGGTCTGGACTTCAACCGCAATATTTCAATACCCGAGCAGCAGGTTTATGCTTTTAACGCACAGCTGGAGCTGGCGGCAGAGCTGAACATGCCGGTGTTCCTTCACTGCCGTGATGCTCACGAGCGATTTCTCTCTGTGCTGACGCCCTGGTTATCCCGGTTGCCCGGCGCCGTTATCCACTGCTTCACCGGGACGCGGGAAGAGCTGGAAGCTTGTCTTGCCGCCGGATTGTCTGTTGGTATTACGGGGTGGGTTTGCGATGAGCGTCGGGGCGTGGAGCTGCGTGAACTGATGCCATTGATTCCGGCCGATCGGCTGCTGCTGGAAACGGATTCTCCCTATCTGCTACCCCGCGATATGCGTCCAAGACCCCCCTCAAGGCGCAATGAACCCTGCTTCCTGCCGCATATCGTGCAGGTAGTGGCGGGTTTGCGGGGAGAAGAAGCTGAAGCGCTGGCTGTTCAGTGCGATCAAAATGCGCGTAAGCTGTTCCGTCTGCCGGAGTAAGCCGACAACAGCCTGGCAGGATTAGAGCTTATGGAACTGTTTGTTATCCAGGCTGCGCGTAATCTGTTTGTTGAGTAAATTCAGCAGTAACATGGAGCGCGCTTCACCGTCGGGTTCGGTAAAGATAGCCTGCAATCCTTCAAAAGCACCGCAGGTGATCAGCACGCGATCGCCCGGCTGTGGCAGTTCCGGATCCACCATTTTGATGGGCGTATCGGTTTGCAACGCGGCAATAACGTCATGCGGAACGTTTGCCGGCAGGCTGCCAAAACGGATGAAATGACTGACGCCACGCGTGGCGCTGATCGTGGTGGTATGGATCTCTTCGGGGTCGAATTCAATAAACAGGTAATTCGGGAAGAGCGGCTCATCCACCTGCGTGCGTTTTCCCCGAACCAGTTTCTCTAATGCAATCATTGGGCTGAGACAATGCACCGCCTGACGCTCAAGATGTTCTTTCGCGCGAAGCAGCTGGCCACGTTTGCAATAAAGTAGATACCAGGATTCCATAACGTCACTTTTTGATTACAGGGCCGCTAAGAATACCAAACTCATCGCCAGAGTTATAGCGGGATCCCACCACGATGCGGCTCACGCCGTAATTTGCGGGCCAAAACCCATGCGCTACGAAAACCTAAGCATAGCGTGCCAATCCTCCCTATAATGTTCGATTCACTGTTCGTATTGATGAGAAGTCATGAAATACCACGACTTACGTGATTTCCTTGCGCTGCTTGAGCAACGCGGGGAACTCAAGCGCATTAAACAAGAGATTGATCCCGATCTTGAGATGACCGAAATTGCTGACCGCACTCTGCGTGCTGGTGGCCCGGCTTTGCTGTTTGAAAACCCCAAAGGGTACAACATGCCGGTCTTGTGCAATCTGTTTGGCACCCCAGACCGGGTGGCAATGGGCATGGGGCAGAAAGATGTTTCGGCACTCCGTGACGTGGGTCGTCTGCTGGCGTTTCTGAAAGAACCTGAACCCCCACGCGGTTTCCGTGATTTCTTCGATAAAATGCCGCAGTGGAAGCAGGTGCTGAACATGCCAACTAAGCGGCTGCGTGATGCCCCTTGTCAGCAGCAGATTTGGCAGGGCGATGATGTTGATCTGCATAAAATCCCGGTGATGAAATGCTGGCCGGAAGATGCCGCACCCTTAATTACCTGGGGGCTGACCGTTACGCGGGGGCCTCATAAAGAGCGGCAGAACCTTGGCATTTATCGCCAGCAGGTGATCGGCAAGAACAAGCTGATTATGCGCTGGCTCTCCCACCGCGGCGGCGCGCTCGATTTCCAGGAGTGGGGCCAGCATCATCCGGGCGAAAGATTCCCCGTTTCGGTGGCGCTGGGTGCCGATCCGGCAACCATCCTCGGCGCGGTAACGCCCGTGCCGGATTCCCTCTCCGAATATGCCTTTGCCGGCCTGCTGCGTGGAACGAAAACCGAAGTTGTGAAGTGCGTTTCTAACGATCTTGAAGTGCCTGCCAGCGCCGAAATTGTCCTGGAAGGTTATATAGAGGCGGGTGAAATGGCGCCGGAAGGTCCCTACGGCGATCACACCGGTTACTATAATGAAGTAGACAACTTCCCGGTCTTTACCGTGACGCACATTACGCAGCGCCGTGATGCCATCTATCACTCCACCTATACCGGTCGTCCACCGGATGAACCTGCGGTGTTGGGCGTTGCGCTGAATGAAGTCTTCGTGCCTATTTTGCAAAAGCAGTTCCCGGAAATTGTTGATTTCTATCTGCCGCCTGAAGGTTGCTCCTACCGTCTGGCCGTGGTGACCATGAAAAAACAGTACGCGGGCCACGCCAAACGCGTCATGATGGGGGTCTGGTCTTTCCTGCGGCAATTTATGTACACGAAATTTGTTATTGTCTGCGATGATGACGTTAACGCTCGTGACTGGAACGATGTTATCTGGGCGATCACTACGCGCATGGATCCGGCCAGAGACACCGTTCTGGTGGAAAATACGCCTATTGATTACCTCGACTTCGCCTCACCTGTTTCGGGCCTGGGATCAAAAATGGGTCTGGACGCAACGAACAAATGGCCTGGCGAAACGACGCGTGAGTGGGGACGCCCCATTCGCAAAGATCCGGCCGTTACTGCCCGTATTGATGAGATATGGGATGAGTTGGGCATCTTCAGTGAGACGCCTGCGCGCAACAGTGCGCCCGGCAAATAAATTTCGACCCGACAGAGGGAACGCATGACAACGTTAAGCTGTAAAGTGACCTCAGTAGAGGCGATTACCGATACTGTGTACCGAGTGCGTATGGTGCCGGAGGCTGATTTCAGCTTCCGCGCTGGTCAGTATCTGATGGTGGTGATGGATGAGCGTGACAAGCGTCCGTTCTCTCTGGCTTCCACCCCCATGGAAAAAGAGATCATTGAGCTTCATATTGGCGCCTCCGACCTGAACCTCTATGCGATGGCCGTGATGGAGCGCATCCAGCAGCAGCGCAAGATAACTGTGGATATTCCGCATGGTGATGCCTGGTTACGTGAAGAGAGCGATCGTCCTTTAGTGCTCATCGCCGGGGGAACCGGTTTCTCCTATGTCCGTTCTATCCTGTTGACGGCTCTTTCACAACAGCCCAACCGCGACATTGCCTTGTACTGGGGTGGGCGTGAGTTGAAGCATCTGTATGACCTGGAAGAGCTGGAAGCGCTGGCGGTTAAGCATCCAAACCTGAAGATCATTCCGGTGGTTGAACAGCCTGAAGCCGGTTGGCAAGGGCGCAATGGCACGGTGCTTACCGCAGTGATGAATGATTACGGCAGCCTTGATGGTCATGATATCTACATTGCTGGCCGTTTTGAGATGGCGAAAATAGCCCGCGAGCGTTTTTGTGCCGAGCGTGGGGCAAAAGAAGAACAGATGTTTGGCGATGCCTTTGCCTTTATCTGAGGATGCCGGGAGCAGAGCTTGCTCCTCCCGCGCCGAAAAAACCCGCCCCTGAAGGGCGGGAAGAATGGCAGCAGAACTTCCAGAACAACGTATCAGACTCTTTCAAAGACGGTGGCAATCCCCTGACCTAAACCAATGCACATCGTTGCCAGGCCAAACTGGACATCCCGTCTCTCCATCAGATTCAACAGCGTGGTGCTGATCCTGGCACCTGAACAGCCCAGAGGATGCCCCAGCGCAATAGCGCCGCCATTGAGGTTAACCTTTTCATCCATTACTTCAAGCAGCCCCAAATCCTTGATGCAGGGCAGCGTCTGGGCAGCAAAGGCTTCATTCAGTTCAAACAGACCGATATCCGTTACCGACAATCCCGCTCGTTTTAACGCCAGCTGTGAAGCCGGAACCGGCCCGTAGCCCATGATGGAAGGATCGCAGCCCACGACGGCCATCGCGCGAACGTAAGCACGAGGTTTCAGACCCAGTTCCCTGGCGCGGGTTTCGCTCATGATAAGCATCGCTGCTGCGCCATCGGACAGCGCCGAAGAGCTGCCTGCCGTGACCGTGCCATTGACCGGGTCGAATGCAGGGCGCAGGGCTTTCAGCCCTTCCGCAGTGGTATCGGGGCGGATAACTTCATCAAAATCATAGCGACGAAGCACGCCATCAGCATCATGTCCGCTGGTTGGAACGATCTCACTGGCAAAATGCCCGGCCTGCGTGGCGGCCCAGGCGCGCTGGTGAGAGCGCGCGGCAAAGGCATCCTGTTGCTCACGGCTGATGCCATGGATGCGCGCCAGCATCTCTGCGGTAAGCCCCATCATTCCAGCCGCTTTAGCGACGGTTTTGCTCAGCCCTGGATGGAAATCAACGCCGTGGCTCATCGGCACATGGCCCATATGCTCAACACCGCCAATCAGACAGGCCGTGGCATCTCCGACCATAATAGCGCGTGCGGCATCATGCAGAGCCTGCATTGATGAACCGCAAAGCCGGTTTACGGTAGTTGCCGGAACGCTATGAGGAATTTCAGCCAGCAGAGCGGCGTTGCGGCCGATATTAAACCCCTGTTCCAGCGTCTGCTGCACGCAGCCCCAGTAGATATCGTCCAGCTGGTTTGCTTCCAGCGCAGGGTTACGGCTTAGCAGGCTGCGCATCAAATGAGCCGAAAGATCTTCCGCACGAACGTGGCGATAAGCCCCTCCTTTAGAGCGACCCATTGGCGTGCGGACTGCATCAACAATGACGACCTTTTCCATTTTTATCTCCTCACGCCATTTTCAGTGTGGCTTCGCCTGTCGGCGCGGCCTGTGGATACCAGCTGTCGTTGCCGTTCGCTTTTTCAACTAAGCCGTCAGGGCAGTGGTAGAGCGAGCCGAGCTGGCTGAACGCTTGCGCCTGACTAACGAAACGGGCATTTCCCAGCGTATCCAGATAGCGGAACACGCCGCCGTGGAAAGGAGGGAAGCCCAGGCCGTAGACCAGCGCCATATCCGCTTCGGCAGGAGAGGCGATAATGCCTTCTTCCAGACAGCGCACCACTTCATTGATCATCGGGATCATCATGCGGGAAACAATTTCTTCGTCACTGAAAACGCGTCCCGGCTGGCATACGCTTTGCAGCATCTCATCAACTGCCGGGTCGGCTACCTTTTTGGGTTTGCCCTCTGTTTCCCAGCGATAAAACCCGAGCTTGTTTTTCTGGCCATAACGTTTCATATCGAACAGTACATCAATGGCGTCACGATAATCTTTCTTCATTCGTGAGGGGAAGCCGTCAGCCATCACCGTCTGGGCATGATGGGCGGTATCGATACCGACGACATCCAGCAGCCACGCCGGCCCCATTGGCCAGCCAAACTGTTTTTCCATCACTTTATCAATCTGACGGAAGTCAGCGCCGTCGCGCAGCAGCAGGCTGAAGCCGGCAAAATAGGGGAATAACACGCGGTTGACGAAAAAGCCGGGACAGTCGTTAACCACGATCGGCGTTTTGCCCATTTTACTGGCCCAGGCAATCACTTTTGCCAGCGTCGCCTCTGAGGTTTTCTCGCCCCGGACCACCTCCACTAACGGCATGCGATGTACCGGGTTGAAAAAGTGCATACCGCAGAAATTTTCGGGGCGCTTAAGCACACTGGCTAACTGGCTGACAGGAATAGTTGACGTATTGGTAGCCAGAACAGCCGTTGGACTGAGATAGCTCTCCGTCTCCGCCAGCACCGCTGCTTTAATCTTCGGATTTTCAACCACCGCCTCCACCACCATCTCCGCCCGCTCAAAACCGGCATAGTCCAGCGTTGGCTGAATAGTGGCGATGATACCGGCCAGCTTCATTCCGTCGATTTTGCCCCGCTCAAGCTGCTTGTTGAGCAATTTAGCTGCCTCTTTCATACCCAGTTCCAGCGAGGCTGGATTGATATCTTTCATGATCACCGGCACGCCTTTAGAGGCGGACTGACAGGCTATCCCGCCGCCCATGATCCCGGCGCCCAGTACAGCAGCCTGTTTCGGCGTGGCGATATCTTTGGTGAGTTTTTTCGCTTTGGCTTTGACCGCCTGATCGTTTAAGAAAATACCGACCAGCGCCCGCGCTTCATCAGAACGCGCCAGCGGCACAAAGGCGCTGGTTTCCAGCTTCAGCGCCTCGTCACGGCCCATATTTGCGGCGGCTTCAATGGTTTTCACCGCAACCAGCGGGGCGGGATAGTGTTTTCCTGCCGTTTGCAGCACCATGCTTTTGGCAATGCTGAAACTCATTGTCGCTTCAATTTTGCTGAGTTTCAGCGGTTCCAGTTTCGGCTGACGGCGTGCGCGCCACTCCTGCTTGCCAGCTATCGCCTCCTGCAAGATGGCGATGGCCGCCTGTTGCAGTTTTTCTGCCGGGACAATAGCATCCGCAAGGCCCAGCGCCAGCGCCCGCTCTGCATCCACATCCTTGCCTGCGGCAATAATCTCCAGCGCGCTGTCAGCACCCAGCAGTCTGGGCAGGCGGACCGATCCCCCGAAGCCCGGCATAATCCCCAGTCTGGTTTCCGGCAGGCCGATGCGGGCATCCGGCGTGACAATACGAAAATCGGTGGCGAGCACGCATTCACAGCCGCCGCCCAGCGCATAGCCCTGAATGGCTGATAAGGTTGGGACGGGCAGATCTTCCAGCCGGTTAAAAATGGCATTGGCAAACGTCAGCCATTGCGTAAGTTTTTCAGCCGGGGCGGCAAATAAAGAGAGAAACTCAGTGATATCCGCGCCGACGATAAACGCCGGTTTACGAGAGCTAAGCAGCAACGCCTTCAGCTCAGTCTGCTGCTCCAGCACCGTGAGAGCTTCTCCCAGACTGGCAACGGTTTGCGTGTCCAGCTTGTTGACCGAGCCGGGCGCATCAAAGACCAGTTCGGCGATGCCCGGTTCCAGCCAGTCCAGTGTTAGCGTGTCGCCTTTGTAGAGCATGTGAATCTCCTGAAGCCGCAATAAGGGGATCTGGTCATACCAGATGATCGTGAGTGTGGAAGGGATGTTAATTATTTGCAAACGAGTCTTTGCGGATTTGCAAACAAGATCACAGGCGAGGCATCGCGGCATCCCCGCAGGGGGTGTGATAAGATGCGCGCAATTTCACGATAATGGAGGCAGAGTTATGGAATCGTTGGTCACCCTTTATCAGGACCATCTGAAAACACTACAGGCGCGGGCTCAGCAGGTGTTGGAGCGTAACAAGCTGGATGCCCTGCTGATCCATTCAGGAGAACTGCTCACCGTTTTCCTCGACGATCATACCTATCCCTTTAAAGTGAACCCCCAGTTTAAGGCCTGGCTGCCGGTCACCTCCGTGCCGAACTGCTGGCTGTGGGTGGATGGCGTCAACAAACCCAAACTGTGGTTCTATTCGCCTGTGGATTACTGGCACAACGTAGAGCCTCTGCCGCAGAGCTTCTGGACGGATGAGATTGAGATCGTGGCGCTGAAAAATGCCGATGAGATCGCTCAGCTGCTGCCAGCCCAACGCGATAACGTCGCCTACATCGGCCCGGTGCCAGCACGCGCCGCTCAGTTGGGTATCAACAGTGACCGGACCAACCCAAAAGCTGTTATCGACTTCCTGCATTATTATCGTTCTTACAAGACGGATTATGAGTTGTACTGCCTGCGTGAAGCGCAAAAGACCGCGGTGATCGGTCATCATGCAGCGCAAGAGGCCTTCCTCTCCGGGATGAGCGAGTTTGATATCAATAACGCTTACCTCAGCGCCACTGGCCATCGCGATATTGATGTTCCTTACGGCAATATCATCGCGCTCAATGAGCATGCGGCGGTGCTGCACTACACCCAACTGGATCATCTTCCGCCAGAGCAGGCCCGCAGTTTCCTGATTGATGCCGGAACGGAATATAACGGTTATGCAGCGGATTTAACCCGTACTTATGCAGCGCAGCCTGACAGTGACTATGCTCAGCTGGTTAAAGAGATGAATCAGGAAGAGCTGGCGCTGATTGGCACCCTGAAGGCGGGCGTGCGATACAGCGAATATCATCAGCAAATGCATCAGCGTATTGCGAAACTGCTGCTTAAGCATCAGTTGGTGAAAGGGCTGAGTGAAGAAGCGCTGGTGGCGGAAGATATTACCGGCCCCTTTATGCCGCACGGTCTTGGTCACCCGCTGGGGTTGCAGGTGCATGATGTTGCCGGATTTATGCAGGACGACAAGGGCTCGCACCTGGCCGCGCCGCAGCAATATCCTTATCTGCGCTGTACGCGTATTCTTGAGCCGCGCATGGTCCTGACCATTGAACCCGGTATTTACTTTATCGAGTCGCTGCTGGCCCCGTGGCGCGAAAGCAAATTCAGCCAGCATTTCAACTGGGATCGTATTGATGCGCTCAAGCCCTATGGCGGCATCCGTATTGAGGATAATGTGATTATCCGCGAGCAGGGCGTGGAAAACATGACGCGGGATCTGAAGCTGGAGTGATGGACGCCTATGACATCCCTGCTGAGCTGTTCAGCTTCAGTGAGGAAATCAAAAAAAGCCGCTTTATCACCCTGTTGGCTCATACTGACGGTATAGAGGCCGCGCGGGCTTTTGTTCAGCAGATAAAAAACGAGCATCCCACCGCCCGTCATCACTGCTGGGCATGGGTAGCCGGCGCGCCCTGGGATTCACAACAGCTGGGGTTCTCTGATGACGGAGAGCCTTCCGGTACGGCGGGTAAACCCATGCTGGCGCAGCTAATGGGTAACCATATCGGAGAGATTACCGCCGTGGTGGTTCGCTATTATGGCGGTATTCAATTGGGTACAGGCGGGCTGGTAAAAGCGTATGGCGGAGGAGTGCAACAGGCGCTGAAACAGTTGCCGCGTGTGCAGAAAGTCCCGATGCTTACCTTTGCGCTCTCCTGTGACTATGCTCAGCTGGCAGAGATTGAAAGAATGACTGGCCGGTTCAACGGCCAGGTTCTGCACAGTGAATTTTCAGCATGCGCTTCATTAACGCTGGCCTTACCGCATTCTCAGGTTGCGGGCTTTGTACAAAATCTCACAGACTTTAGCAGAGGGGCGCTGACGCTCACCCCGCTCGACTAACTTTCATTGTCAGGAAAGGAACGGTTACATGCATTATCGCGCCATTACCCGCATTGTGGGGTTGCTGGTCATTTTGTTCTCGGGGACGATGATCGTGCCGGGTCTGGTCGCTCTGATCTACCGTGACGGTGCAGGCCGTGCATTTACCCAGACCTTCTTTATGGCGCTGCTCATCGGTTCGCTGCTGTGGTGGCCAAACCGCAAACAGCGGAAAGAGTTAAAGCCGCGTGAAGGATTCCTGATTGTAGTGCTGTTCTGGACCGTGCTGGGCAGCGTGGGGGCTATGCCGTTTATCTTTGCTGAACATCCCAATCTCTCGGTAACGGACGCTTTCTTTGAATCCTTTTCCGGCCTGACGACCACCGGCGCTACCACACTGGTGGGGCTGGATTCGCTGCCCAAAGCCATTCTCTTTTACCGGCAAATGCTACAGTGGCTGGGCGGAATGGGGATCATTGTGCTGGCGGTGGCTATCCTGCCGATTCTGGGGGTAGGGGGAATGCAGCTCTATCGCGCTGAAATGCCTGGTCCGCTGAAAGATAACAAGATGCGCCCCCGTATTGCAGAAACGGCGAAAACGTTATGGCTAATCTATGTCTTACTGACGGTAATTTGCGCTCTTGCGCTCTGGCTGGCCGGTATGCCGCTGTTTGACGCCATCGGGCACAGCTTCTCGACAATCGCCATCGGCGGGTTCTCTACTCATGATGCAAGTATTGGCTACTTCAACAGCCCAACGATCAATACCATCATTGCCATCTTCCTGCTGATCTCTGGTTGTAATTATGGCCTGCATTTCTCAATGTTCAGCGGGCGCAATCTTAGGGTCTACTGGCGTGACCCGGAATTCCGCATGTTTATCGGGGTCCAGCTCACGCTGGTGATTATCTGCACGGTGGTACTCTGGTTCCATGATGTTTACCAAAGCGGGATGCAGACGCTGAATCAGGCTTTCTTCCAGGTGGTTTCTATGGCGACCACCGCTGGCTTCACCACTGACAGCATTGCACGCTGGCCGCTGTTCCTCCCTGTTCTGCTACTCTGTTCTGCTTTTATTGGTGGCTGCGCCGGGTCGACCGGTGGGGGACTGAAGGTGATCCGTATCCTGCTGCTGTTCAAGCAAGGTTCGCGCGAGCTAAAGCGGCTGGTTCACCCGAACGCGGTCTACACCATCAAGCTGGGCCAGCGCGCGCTGCCTGAACGGATCCTTGAAGCCGTTTGGGGCTTCTTCTCTGCATATGCTTTGGTGTTTCTGCTGAGTATGCTGGCAATTATTGCCACCGGCGTGGATGACTTTTCAGCATTTGCTGCCGTGGCCGCCACCCTGAATAACCTTGGGCCGGGCCTGGGCGTCGTGGCGGATAACTTCACTACAATGAACGATACGGCGAAATGGATTTTAATCCTGACAATGCTTTTTGGTCGTCTGGAAGTGTTCACGCTGTTAGTCCTGTTTACGCCAACCTTCTGGCGCGAGTAACTGAAACGAGTATTGAATATGAAAGCGTTAATCCTTTTTTCCAGCCGTGATGGCCAGACGCGTGAAATCGCGGCTTATATAGCTAACCAGTTAAAAGAGCAGCAGGAATGTGACGTGCTGAACATTCTGCACGCTTCCTCCGTGAACTGGGCTGAGTACGATCGAGTGCTGATAGGCGCCTCTATACGCTATGGGCACTTCCATCCCGCCGTGACCAAATTCGTTAAACAGCATTTGCTACAGATAAAGGAGAGGGCAAGCGGCTTCTTTTCGGTGAACCTTACCGCGCGTAAACCCGAGAAGCGTACTCCACAGACCAACGCCTACACCCGCAAGTTCCTGCTACAGTCGCCGTGGGAACCTGACTGCTGTGCCGTCTTCGCCGGTGCGCTGCGTTATCCGCGTTACGGTTTCTTCGACCGCATTATGATTCAGCTTATTATGCGTATGACCGGCGGCGAGACAGATGCCAGTAAAGAAGTCGAATATACAGATTGGGTTCAGGTAGAGCGTTTTGCCCATGAATTTGCTGCATTATCAGGCAAAGTGAAGGTAAAAGAGGCGCTTTGATGAAAAATGACGCTGTCAGTCATTTTTCTGTAATAAACACTTGTCAGCCGCCGGGAACTCCCTATAATGCGCCTCCATCGACACGGAACAACGGCTTACCGGCCGCCGGGTTGAGAGGTTCAGCACGCTGAACCGCCGGAGAAAAACTTCTGAAAAGTGGTTGACTCTGAAGAGGGAAAGCGTATTATACGCCACCTCGCAGTAACGCCTCCGGGTGCTTACCGCAACGCTCTTTAACAATTTATCAGACAATCTGTGTGGGCACTCGCAGGATTGATATCAGCGCCGCAAGGCGCAAAAAAAATATCAAGCC